>Ga0214544_1001025_pt1 | contig 56099 bp, 29 predicted proteins | sample CNSS3metaG_FD_160074 | JGI IMG/M metagenome (GOLD analysis project Ga0214544, IMG submission 160074) | Root nodule microbial communities from cowpea collected in UCLA plant growth center, Los Angeles, California, USA - CNSS3 | ecosystem: Host-associated > Plants > Roots > Nodule | place: USA...
ATTCATCTACATTTTTTTATATTCTTCATCCATATTCCTTTGTTTTTTTTTTACATTCATCTCCTTAATTCATTATAATTATTTATTTATTTTATTCGAACTTTAAGATGTTGTATAGTTGCTTTAAAATTATTATCATTAGTGTCGACTAAGCTGATACAAATTAAACTAATAAAATTCTATAAATGATCCAAATCGACGCTAAATTACTTTAATTAAAAATAAATTTAAATATTAGTGATGATAAATTACCATGAAATTAAATTGCAATTCAATATCAAATTACCATGAATAAAGTGGAGAAAGGTCACTTTATTTGCAACTTAATAATAATAACTAACAACAAACTGGCTTCTTGAAAAAAATAATAATAAAGACACTAAATCAAACGACACACTTGTTCTCTTTCCCACTATTGTTCACACGTAACCAAGTCTAGTAGTAGCTAGAAGTGAAGGTCCAAGAAAGAATGTTGTGTATTTCAACCAATTGTCCTGTGGCTCCCGAGAATCCAACCCTAACCCATTCTGGCAGAACAGTCCTTAAATCAATCACAAACGAGAGACTAGTCTCATCCACATTGCTTCCAGGGTATGTTAAAAGCACGTCTAAACTTTTCTCCACAGGATCATAGCTCACACTGGCGAATGCAACAAGCACGTTCCCGGCAATGTCAGTTTCCCATTCCTCCGTTGTCACCGAAGCAATGGAGTTAACATCAATACCTACATGGGCAGAGGGAGGGTCCCAGGGGTTCCCACCGAAGGAGTCAAATTCCACAGCCACTATTTGATTCTGGTACACGTTTAGGGCAGTGTCAGGGGTGAAAAGTCCGAGGAATCCACCACTGGAATTTTGTGGGATGTTGGAGTTGAACGGAGCGAGGAAGAAGGCAATGCCGTCTGCGAAGAGGCCAGGACCGTTTGGCGCCACAACAAAGGAGAAGTTTGTGGTGAAGCCAGCGAGGTTCCCAGTTTTGGCATCCCAAAGGTGCACGGGTGCAGCATAGGACGCTCTTCCGGCGCTGTTCTGTGTGAGAGGTGTAAGCTTTATGGTCCCTTCTGAAAAAGAGGCATCACCTTCGAGGGCAATGGCGTTTGTGTACGACCCAAAACTGGAGAACGAAAAAGAAGCTGAGTTCACGTTTTTGGTGAGTCCGAGGAAGGAAACGATGATAGTAAAAAGAGACAGGAGGTTTTGAGTTTGGGTTCTTGAGTTGTTGATGGCCATGGTTGTGAAGTGTGAATATATTGATAAAGTTATTGGCAATGTTCCGCTTTATATAGACATGGTAGAGGTTTTGGGAATGTAAAATGAAGGGAATAAGAAGGGCCAAAAAGTTGATGAAAATAATGGAGGCAGGCCTGGGGCCAGCAAATATTGATTATCGTATGAAGAAGCCAAAAATGACTTGAATAGGACACATAAGATAGTGTTTGGAGCAGTGAAGGTGATTAATATAATGCTATTCTGACTTTGAATGCAATCAAGTTGGCATATATTACAAGCAAGAGTGGAAGTAAAAGTTAAAACCAAGCACGATATAACTGGACTTACAAAATCTATCTTCTTTTGTCTCCGATTTGGAAGGGTAAAAATATGACTAGTCTCATGGGGTGGTTTGCTTTCTGACATGGTGACACCTCTCCAGATTAAAAAGAAAAATATTAATAAAGATATTATATATCTCTTGCCTATATTTATATTTATATTTATATTTATATTGATAGAGATATCATATATTTAATTTTCTTTTATTATTATCAATTATTTTATTTTATTTAGTTTTTACTTTTTTCTCTATATGATGGAAGATTTTACTCTATATATTGAACAAAGATTTTAATAAATCAAGAAGCAAGGAAGCTCTTTTTGAGTTATTTTTCACCCAAACTTTTCTTGTGTTTTTTTGTAGGCATCCTTTCTTCTTTCTCTCATTGCTTACACATATCTAACATGGTATCAGAGTTAGATTAAAGCCTATCCTAACGAACTTTTTTGGACATTCTGTTCCACCCGATATTGGGTCGTTAACGGACTACCCACTAATTTCGTAATTCACAATATATCAGTGAAGTGCAAATCTCACCTTACAAGCCGGTTTTGTGGGGTTAAATAAGGTTTAAAGCCCACTTCAAACCCACTTCTAACATATATTACAGTTTAAATAATAATATTTTAATAATATGTAGATCAAAACTAGTACTTTGATATTTTTTCTAAACACTATATCAAATAACTTCTTTAAAAATATAATATCATTTTAAATTAAAAAAATAAAATAAATATAATTAAAATATTATTATTTTTAGTTGTATTATAAGTGTTTTTTTATGATGGCATCACTTTATATAGATCAATGTACTGTTTCAAAAATAATAATTAGTATTATTTAGTTAAAATACACATGATATAATTTATATATCACATCATTTAATTTTTAAATTATAATTAGTTTTACTAAAATAATTTAACTTTTAAATATGTATTTAAATTTTATTTTTAGGAATTATAATTATTAATTTCTTCTTAAAGTGTATAAAATAGTAATTCAACTAAATTAAAAAAACATTTGAAATCGAAATAAGGTCGGACTAATATTTTTTACACTTTACTTTTTAGTTAGATCAAATTATCCAGAAACTCATTTGAAGATTTATAAAATAATATAATTTTTACTCTACAAAATTCACTCTATATTAACCTTCATTTATATTATAGTTATGATGTACTTTATTGACATTAATTTGTATACGGATAATATAAGTCCTTGCTTAAAAAGATCTTATATCAGTCCAAATATGCCTTATATAATATATCATATTATTAGTGCCGATTCACAAGATCTACATTATACTTTAAGTTTTGTCAAAATTGTAAACAATAGGGTTGATCAATCCAACATATGTCTGTAATAGTATGTCATTTATTTTGCAATTTTGTAATGAGTGTTGATATGTAATATATATGCAACAACACTATACAATTATTCATATCGTAATATATTGTTATTTTATTTTCAGTAGTAATATACAGTTTATTTCAATTTAATATTAGGTATAATTACTGAATTGGTACCCCAATTTTTTGGTAAAGTTCAATTTGGTACTTATACTTTTGGTTTGTTTAATTTAGTACCTCAATTATCTAAAGAAATTCAATTTGGTCCTCTCCGTTAAGTTGGAGTTAACACCGTGTCCGTACAAGACACGTGTCAAGCCATGGAATTTTTAATCTTTTTTTAAAATTTTTTTTTTTTTCAAAAAATTTAAAACTGTCACGTGTCAATTTATCATCGTGCCACGTGGCAGCTTACAATCATGACACATGGCAGTGGTAATAGTTGTTTTCAATTTAGTATCCCAATTTAAATTTTTGATTCAATTTAGTACCCCAATTTGTTAAAATGATCCAATTTCGTCCGTTCCAATTTGAGACCAAATTAGTAACTAAGTTTAATTATAATTTATATATACATGTTAAAATAATTTTTTTGAATTTATACATCAAATCACTACACCTAAATATTCAAATTATTTTATTTTTTACAAGTGTAAAAAATTTCATGTGTAAAAAATTACAAAGGTTAAAATGTAAAAAATAAAATAATTTAAGTACTTAGGTGACATGATTTGTATATATTAGAAAAAGTTATTGTAACATATATATATATATATATATATACACATATATATATATATATATATATATAAGTTGTAATTAAGTTTATTTACTAATTTGATCTCAAATTGGAGAGGACGAAAAAAAATTGGGTACTAAATTGAACCAAAAATTTAAATTGGGGTACTAAATTGAAAACAACTATTACCACTATCACATGTTATGATTGTAAGTTGCCACGTGGCACGATGATAAATTGACACGTGACAGTTTTTAAATTTTTTGAAAAAAAAATAATTTTTTTTAAAAAAAAATATTTTTTTTTAAAAAAATAATTTAAAAAAAAAATAAGTTTTTTTAAAAAAATTAAAAATTTCATGGCTTGACACGTGTCCTGTACGGACACGGTGTTAACTCCAACTTAAGGGAGATGATCAAATTGAATCTCTTTAGATAATTGTGGTACTAAATTGAACAAATAAAAAATATAGATACCAAATTGAATTTTACCAAAAAGTTAGAGTACCAAATCAGTAATTATACCTTAATATTACTATTAAAATGATTGTTATTTGATTCAGAAAAGAAGTTGAATGTCAAGATATGATTTCACCTTTTTGCTATCAGTCGGTATATCCACCAAAATCAAAGTGTAAAGTTCCTAAGGAGTAGGATTATGTATGTGTTCATGGTGAAAGTTAAAACAAAATAATTTCATGAGTATCTGAAGAAGGAACATGTATTTTCTTTGGAAGAATTCCATTGAGTATGGAAAACCATTTACAATTATGGTTAAACTTTCATGAACCGAATGTCTATAAATATTTTTAAAAATAAATATATTATTAGAAACAGAATTTATTCGAGTGAAATAATACGTAAAATATATATAATTAAAATCAATCTAAATATAAAAATAAAATAATTAAAATTAATAAAAATAGTTAATAAAAAAACGATTAGTTAATCTGAGGGATAATTTAAGAACATACAATTCAGAATAACTTGAATATTTAAGGATGTGTTTGGCAGTAGTCAAATCTATATCAAATATCATGAACTTACGAATTTTTGAAGTGATTTTGTTACAGAAAATGAAGTATTACAGGTTTTAGCCGGAGGAAAAAAAGTTCACAAAAATTAACAAAGTAAAAACCATGACTATTAATTTAAGGGTTAAATATGTTTTTGGTCCCTAAAGTTTCAGTGAATTTTGAAATTAGTCCCTCATCAAAACTTTATACCAATTTAGTCCTTCATCTTTTAAAATGCGTGAATTTAGTCCTTTTAACCAAATTTTGTTAAGTTTATCTGACGTTTCAAGCGCATCTCATGATAGTATTTAAATTATTTACACTGTTTGACACATTTTTTTTTTAATGTTAACTTAAATACTATCATGAAATGTGCTTGAAACGTCTGATAAACTTAACAAAATTTGGTTAAAAGGACTAAATTCATGCATTTTGAAAGATGAAAGACTAAATTGGTCAAAAGTTTTGATGAGGGACTAATTCCAAATTTCACTGAAACTTGAGGGACAAAAACATATTTAACCCTTAATTTAATAACACCAAGCTTGGGCTTATAAGGAAAACATAAACACTCATACAGAAGACTTGGCCCTCTTACTTATTATAGATCATTATTCTCTTTAGAGGAAGTAGGTCTCCTAGATACGTGAAGCGAAAAACCAAGAGAGAATATCATGAGTCTCAACGCTGTCACCGGTGGCAGCAGAGAACCCAATTCTCACCCATTCCGATAGAACACCACTCAGATCAATTGTTTTTGATAACAGAGCAACAATGGGGGGATGAGTATTATACGAAACGCCCACGCTCAACTCTTTCTTCCCAGAATCGTAGATAATGCTACCTTTTCCAATCGAACCTTCAGGAACTGAATTAATAGGCCAATCTATCGTCTCCACAGACTCAAGACTGTTGATGTCCACACCAATATGCGGAGCAATGGCAACAGGCTCCGGATCCCATTCATTTCCGAAGCTGTCAAACTCAACGGCCACAATCTGATTCTTGTCGGCGTTGAAAGCAGTTTCGGGAGTGAAGAGTCCGAGGTATCCCCCAGATGAATTTTTGGGAATGCTCGGGTCAGCATCGAATGGTATGATGAAGAAGGAGAGGCCATCGGCGTGGATTTGTGACCCAGCGGAATCAACGACGAAGGTGAACACAGTTTCGAAGTCTGCAACTTTCCCTGTGCTTTTGTCCCAGAGACGGACGGGTGGGATGTAAACAGCACGACCAACGCTGTGTTTACGAATGATCGGAGCGCCGTATGATCCACTGTCTATTCTAGTCAATTGTATTGCACCGTCTACTGCGCGGGCATCGCCGAGGAAACCAATGTCGAACTGTGTTCCTGGCTCGAATTTCGAGAAGCTGAATGAAAGTGAATCTGACTTCACGTTGTTTACAAACAACACAAAACAGAAGGAAATCATGAGAAGGGGAAGTGGAGTTCGTGTTTTAGCCATGGTTGACACCTCAGAGAGATTACTTGGAAACTTAATTGATTGATGGTGCATGGAAAAACACAGAAATTTGAGTTATATATAGGCTCGCTGATCCCTGCTAAATCAGCAAACTGAATAAAAAACAACTTTCCCAACAATGCACCTTACTTAGTAATGTGTGGTCAAAACATAAAAGGTGAAAAATCCTAGGAATGATTTATATATCTCTCTCCAAAGATTTTAGTCAATATTACTTTGGATCACCGGCGCTTGTCCTAAATATATGTCATTCTTTGATCACTACAACAGCAAAAAGTGTTACATATTTATTAGTTTATCATGAACAAATATTTACCCAAATGAGTAAAAAAATGTCTACCGTTAACTATACTTAAATGAATAGGTACATTGTGAATGTGAAAAAGACTTCACCCTTTGTTCTAATCACCGTTCACCCACTTCGCTGCCTAGTGTAAACTATGTAAATCGTTTGGCCACTTCCTCTCCTGCACAATTTCATTTTCTCAGCTCAGCAAAAACATCTTTGTGTATATCTAGTGGATTAACATTTACCTTTCTCCAAGCCATGGCTGCTTTGTACAACACAAAGCCCGTTTTTCTGCTCCTCATCCCGTTCCTAATGCTGCATCGCAGTTCAGACACAAATTTCAATTTCCCCAATTTTTCAGGGCCATACGCTAACACCCTTATAACCTTCCAAGGCGATGCCTTTGCATCAAGGGGTGTGATACAACTAACAGAAGTCCTGGATAACGGCACAATCGTGCTCCACAGTGCTGGCAGAGCCACCTATGCTCTACCCGTGCGTCTTTGGGATGCAGAAACTGGTAAGACGGCAAGCTTCAGCACTACCTTCACTTTTCAGATACTGAATGCTCCAAATTTAGATTTTGGCGAGGGGATCTCTTTCTTCCTTGCACCGTTCCGCTCTGACATGCCCCGTGATGCAGTTGGTGGATACCTTGGACTTTTCAGTCCCCACACCGCTCTAAAAAACACCCGCGGAAACCATATAGTTGCCGTTGAATTTGACATGCACCGAGATGAATGGGACCCTCCTTTTCCCCACATAGGCATTGATATTAACTCCATTTCTTCTGTGACAACAGTGGCCTGGGAAAATAAACAGCTTGGGGTTGCAACAGTATCTGTTACCGTTGCCTATGATCCTGTGGCACAAAATTTAAGCGCGGTTGTAAGTAACGACGGACCTAGTATTGGGCACGTGATTGATTTGACGACCGTTCTGCCTGAATGGGTGAGCGTAGGGTTCTCCGGTGCCACGGGACAGCTGATTGAACTGCACAAGATTCTATCGTGGACTTTCAGCTCTAGCATCGATTAGGAAAATGGCGTCTGCTATGCTGATAACCAGATACATATGTTAACATTTACTCTATCTTATCTTTTAAAATAATAATCACTTAATGACAGTTTCATTGATATTACAACAATAAAACCTTTCGGTTTTTATATTAATTATTATTATTATTGCTATTATATTAAGAAAAATGATATTTTAATCTACTTTTTTTATCCACTTTTAACTCATCATTTTAATCATCATTAGTTATTTTTTTTTTTTTAGTGATGTGATGATCTAATAACGATTGAAATGATAAATTAAAAATAGATCAAAAAGAAAAATGAAATTGAAAGAAATAGGAAGAGATATTTGAATATTACCGAAGAAACTTTAAATATGATGAAGTAATAAAAAAGAAAATGAAATGTATAACAAATTTAAAAAAAAATGTTGAAATATTTACACAAAAGAAAAAAATTCCCTTCATATGTATTATAGATGACAAGATCATTGAAGTAGTTTTGCATTTTTGTCTTCAGAAAGGAGGATGAGAAAATTAGAAAATAAAAACATTTAATTATTAAAAAACACAAAATTTAAGATATTTCTTCCCATAAAGAAAAATTTTACGAAAAAAACGAAATGTATAATTAGTTATGCAATAAAAATTAATAACACAATCAATTATATTAAAAATATAATTAAGTTTAAAAAATAATTGATGTGGTTAAATTATTATTAATATTTACATATTTTTAATATAAAAAAATAAAATATTAATGATACAAAATATTTTTTTTCTTTCTTAATTTATATGATAATATTTTCGGTTTTCTATTTTCTTTCTATTTTATCCTCATCTAAACAAAACATAAAAGAAAGGTTAATAAAAACACACACACATATATAAGTATTTCCTTTTGTTGAATTTTGAGAAATGAAACTGAAAATTAATTACTAGCAGCTGCCTTTTGGAAAGCCAGTAGCCTTTTGGAAAAGGCATGGTATTAGAAAGTTTGACTAGGAAGGGACACTTGAGCTTTTCCTCAAGACACTCGGTAAATTGTGTGAAATATTGATTAATATGAGAAAATTACATTAGTCATGTAGAGTTGACTTTTCATTGGTAACATAAGCTTTTAGCCAACTCTAAGTTGATTTTTTTTTCTTGCAGTGACCATTACCATTACAACCAACCATCATCAGCATACCAAACTGAGTACATTTTGTACGTTGGTTTTGGTTGAGATTTATAATTCCTTAATAAAAAATAGAATGTTAATTATTTCTCAAACAATTTTTTTTTTTATTTATTCCCATCTTACTAAAATTAATTAACTTATAATTCCCATTCAACTATTTTATTTAGGTTATTATTTAAATATAACTATTTCATAATAGTAATAATAATAATAATGGATACACAAATTTATTTTCTTATAATTACGATACATTAGACAAGCTATTAAATGAGTCAATGACTGTTAATCATGAGAAGTGTAATATTTCTATCAATGATTATAAAGGATGTACCGATATGTCGGTAAATACTTAATAAAAGTACTAATATAATTTTCTTTATAAAATTTTTACAATGTAAATAATTGATAAGTCACAATATCTACTAGTTTAAAATACTTAATACTTTATATTATTATCTGTCCATAAATAACAATAAAATAAATAAAGGACAAGAATTTGATTTATACCTTGTATGTCACGTAATCAAAGTCAAAATATTACTAGTATAATAAAACTTCATTCCAATTGAACAACAATGAAAAGACGTTGGAAAAGAAAAATTAGAGTATTTCGGAGAACTGGACTGAAGCATGCAACACCTACGAAGAAGACATAGAGATGCATTTTGGGGGAACCTCAAAATTAATCCATCAACAAGAACAAGTTAGCAAGGCATTAGTTGGCATCTTAAATGCACCATTTAACTTATATAGACATTGATTTTTTTATCCCAAGAACCCCAAAGCAACACTTCATTTATTTTTATGCTTTATACATTTTTTATAGAACGATGATATTTTGACTACTAAATTTTGACAACTTTCTCTTACAACAAAATGATGTGTCATTTTTTAAGAGATTTTGAAATATTGAGAATGAGAAAATAGAAAAATAAAAAATCACTTAGAAAATATTACCTAAGGTTGTAAGAAAAATTTGTCAAAATTTAGTAGTTAAAAAATCATTTTTCTTTTTCTATATATTTCTTCTTTTTTACCACTTTCTCTTTTCTTCCTTTTTATCGGCTTTTTTGTATTTTTGGGTCTTTTTAACAGGTTATTTGTAAAATGGGGTCGTTTAATTTTTTTTTTTTGTAAAATAGGGTTAAGTCGTGGTAGGGGAGGATGACATTAAAGGTGAAGTCGTCCTCCCTTCAACCGGTTTCAACTTTTTTTTTTAAAAAAAATAAAGTCGTCAGGTGCAACAGCGGTATCTGAAAATCTGAGGTTGAAGTCGTCTTCACGGCTGACGACTTCTCACGCTCTTTCTCTCACCCTCTCTCACTCTCCGCCATGGAAACAGACGAGAGCTCCGCCTCCACATCGGAGCCAGACTCCGACGACAACCACCGCATCCCGACCAACCACCACCTCAACCCTCCCTCCGGCCTCACACCGCACGAATTCAGCTCCCTTGTCCCCTTCATCACGGAGCACCACACCTACCTCGTCGGCGCCGGCCAATGCCCTTCCCTTCTAGCCCAGCGCGTCCAGGTTCCACCAGAAGTTGTCTGGTCCGTCGTCCACAGTTTCGACAAGTCCCAGACCTACAAACGCTTCATCAAGAGTTGTGTCGTCAAAGACCTCTTCCACTCCTCGAAGTCGTGAATCTGTGTCATTCCACTCCCCGAAGTCGTTAGCAATGAAGACGACTTCAATATCAGATTTTTACAAACCGTGTTTGCCCCTGACGACTTTGTTTTTTTTTTTTTAAAATGAAACCGGTTGGGAGGAGGACGACTTCACCTTTAATGTCGTCCTCTCCCAACGACTTAACCCTATTTCACAAAAAAAAATTCAAACGACCCAATTTTACGAATAACTAGTCAAAAGGACTCAAAAATACGAAAAAGCCCTTTTTATCCCTTTCACCATCAATCATACGGTACGTACAACCCTAATGACTAATGAGTGTGAAAAAAGTCTTCCTGCACATCCTTGTTTGAATCACCTCTCTTCCTATGCGTCGTCAAGTGCCAACTATGCAAATAGTTTGGCATCTTCGCTACCTACACAATTTATTCAATTTTATTTTCTCAGCTGACCAAAATCTCTATCTTTATATGTAGTGTATAGACACTTCACCATTCTCAGTATCATATGATATAATCTTTTATAGCCATGGCAGCTTTGTTCAACACAAGGCCCGTTTTCATGCTCCTGGTTCCATTACTACTGCTTCATCGTAGTTTAGACACTTCTTTCACATTCCCCAATTTTTCAGCGCCGTACCTGAACAGCCTTTTAGCCTTCGAAGGCGATGCCTCTTCATCAAAGGGTGTGATACAACTAACAAAGGTCCAAGATGGCAGAGTGGTGCCCAACAGTGTTGGCAGAGCCACCTATGCTCTACCTGTTCGCCTTTGGGATGCACAAACTGGTAAAGTTGCAAGCTTTGCCACTTCCTTCTCTTTCAACATATCCTATGGTCGAATCAATGGAGATGGAATCGCTTTCTTCCTGGGAACAACCGAATCTACCATGCCCCTAAGTTCATTTGGCGGCTACCTCGGACTCTTCGATCCCAAATTTGCTTTTAGAGACACCGACCAGAACCAAATAGTTGCTGTTGAATTTGACATGCACCAGAATCCATGGGACCCTCCTTTTCCCCACGTAGGCATTGATGTCAACTCCATTTCTTCCGTGGAATCGGCGCAGTGGGAAAGTAATCCTGGATTGATAACAGCATTTGTGACCGTAACCTATGAAGCTGCTGCACAAAGTTTGAGCGTGGTTGTCAAGAACGGACCAACGATTAGCCTCATGATTGATTTGAAGACGGTTCTTCCCGAATGGGTGAGGGTTGGGTTCTCCGGCGCCACCGGACGGTTGACTGAAGTGCACCAGATTCAGTCTTGGACTTTTAGTTCCAGCTTCGATTAGGACAGTGGAGTCATAATGATGTTTTTATGTCTGGTTGTGTCTAGGGTTTAGGGTTACACTTTGTTACCTTGTTATGTCTCTCACTTTCTCGGCCAAAACACGTAAATTTTCTTTTAATTATCGAAATGGGTTAGTTTAGAAAAATATTAAAGAAGTGCGATAAATCTGGTTAAGGTGACACAACTTCTATATTTAGAGTACTTTAAACTAGAGTTATACCAACTTGTTTCCATTTTAACTTAAAAATACTTTGAATTAAAGTTGTACTATTTTAATATGACTTATTTTTAGAAAAGTTGTACCTTGACATGATTTATTCGCTTTCGTAATTTCTTAAAATTTGTCTCATTTTTATAATTTTGAATAAAAAAAATAGCACCATTTTTGGTATTTTTGTTCATTTTGTGAATGTTTTAAAACTGTTAGATGATATAGCTTAAAAATTTCCGAAAAAATTGCAAGGCACAAAATGCATAGCAGAATTAGAGACCATAACGGGATTGGATAGAGATGGATTTCGCTATCCCTTACCTATTTATCCTAGATAATTTCATTCTCATCTTAGTATCTAAATTTAACGGGTATCAAATTTTTGTCTCCTGACGTCTCCACTAATTAATAAGCATATACTCGTATTTGTATCCGTTTTCTTACTCTTTCAATATCAATTAATTAATTTTTATACAAAAAAATATAATAAGAGAAACATAATATTATCAAATATTCAATATTAAAAATAGAATTATTTTTTAAATATCAAATATTTAGAAATAAATTATACGTGTATATATTTCAAATTAGAAGACCAAACAAAATTTCTTGAGAACCAAAACATTATTGAATTTGCGAACATTAATGAAACCTAGTTGATAAAATTTAAAAATATTTAAAAAAAATATAAAAGAAAACAAATATCCAAATTAAAAAAAATCTAATGAAATCTCTCTTTTTATGCACTAATAAAAGTTATAATACATTATTTGATCAAAATCACTTAAAGAACTAAAATTAAAATAATAATAATAATAATAAAATTTTAAAATAGATATTTTATCTTTTGTACACTAATATATGTTGAATGGTGACAAAAAAAATTCATTGACAATTACATTAAATTATTATATTATAGTAAATAAAATTTATTTATATAATTATAGTAATAAAATTTCTCATATGGTAATGAGTTAGAAAATAAAAATAATCATATAAAAAATATTAAAACAATATTCTACATGATAAAAATAGACAACAAATAAAAATATTAAAAAAATTTATCAATTATGTGTCTTAGAAACAATTTGAGACATCGTTGAATGAAATAGCACAAAGAACAACAAATTTATAAGTAAGGGTATGATAAGATAAGAAATATATAGATATATGAGAAAACTTTTCAAATATCAGCATGGTCGATGATTGAGAAATAACAAAATTTGTTTTAGCGAAATATAAGACCTTTTCAGATGAAACAAAAATTAATAATATAATAGAATAAATAAGATAAATTTTTTATATTACCTATTAAATGAAATGTTTATTCTATTGAACACAAAAATTGAAACTATAAAATATTATAATGCGAAAAGAAAATATACAATAAATAAAAATATTCATATGTATAACATAAAAAATATTTAATTGACATATACATCATTTGAATATAATTACATAAAATTTATTATAATAGAAAAAATATTTTGGAGATGTAAATAAATTTCATAACAAACCAAACAACTAAAAGAAATAAAAAATAAAGTGTGTAGTATATATATATATATATATATATATATATATATATATATATATATATATATATATATATATATATATATATATATATATATATATATATATATTTTAATAATTTCAAGAGAGATGAAACATGACAGGATTAATATTACGACAGATATGGAACATGAAATATTAATATACAACTTTAAATATAATTTTTTAAAATTTAATATTTTTAATATATTTTATGTATTTGATATTCTAAATTTTTTTTATACATTTATATCTTTATATATAAGAAAAATTCTTTTTTTTTTCACATCTATTTTTCAATTTTATCTTTTAAATATTTTTAATAAAATTAATTATTTTATTAATATTATATTTTAAGTGATCATTTGTTTAATTTAACTTTTTTTATTTGATTATTTTTTTAAACTTAATAATTATAAATGAAAATTAATTATATTAAAATTATAAAATTATTTATATTTAATTTTATAATTATAATAATAACAAGAATTATAATTTTATGATTTTTAATTATCATAAAATGTTTTTACTAGTTTATATAAAAATTATGGGATTACGGTTCTTATTTTTGTTTAAAAATATCAAGTTGGTCCTCCAACTTTTTTAGTCTAAATATGATCCCAATTTTTTAAAAAATGAAGCAATTTGGTCTCTTTTTTTTTCGTTAAATTTCTTGAATAGAAGGTTTTTTTAACAAGATTGAAGTTGTGAATAAGGATGATTTTCTTTGTTGGTGTAATTGATATAATCCTAGTGTCAATTTTGATGAAAAATTCTTTATTCGCTTCAAGAAATTTAACGAAAAAGATCAAATTACATATATTTTTAAAAAAATCAGGACCAAATTAAAACTAAAAAAAACTAGAGGACCAACTTAACATTTTTGGATGAAAAAATATACCGAAAAGATAATTCAACCAAAATTTTGACACCCCAAAATATTGGCTGAAGATCTGCCATTGTTCTCAAGCTCCTTGAGATTCTCAAGCTCCTCAAGGTTCCCAAGCTTCTCAATATTCTCTTTATCTTACTACTTTCCAAAAGTGTTACTTCCAAGTTGGACTTTCATAACCTTCATGCCACCTTGAGAAGGGTGATCAAGATATCATATATTTTCTTGTTTTAATTCTATATTGATAGAGATATAATTTATTTTATTCTCTTTTATTATTATTAGATATTTTGTTTTATAATGATACATATTAGGTTTTATTTTCCCCCATTGTAGACAAGTTTCTAATAAATCAGTATGCAAATTCTCTTTCTTATACTTTCAATAAAATGTTTCTGTTCTAACTTTCTCCCACTTGTGTTTTATCAAACATTAACATAAACTAAAAATTTGCAAGTTAATGATATACTTCTTGAATTGAGCGCTTATCACAAGGTCACAAGTTCATTTCTCATGGGTAATTATTCAGGGAAAGATTATTGTGGGTTGCACAATTGTCCCATGGTAGAGATCAGGTGACCGAGTCACAACCCAAGAGAGGGAATCCTAGTGGGATAATTGTCGTGACATTTAGGCTTATGCTTTGACTAATTCTGTTACCGCTTTCTTATGAATTAAAGTTTTTAAAATTTAATCTATATCATTTTAGTTATATTAAATTAAATTGGATTCTTCTAATCAATTTAAATTCAATTCAATTCAATTTTATAATTAAAATTAAATTTAAATAATATTTAAATGTAAATTTGAATTTGTATGATTTAATTTTGATGTAGTCAAGCCGATCTAACATTGGTAAAACACCACGTAAACTCAATCTCATGTAAATCCAATTTGACCCAATTCTAACCTAGCCTAACATGGACTTTACATGTCCTAGCCCAATTTAATTAACTTGGTTCAACCTTTACTCAATCCAACCTAACCTAGGATCGACCAAACTCAATCTAACTTAACTTAGGTCCAGTCCAACTCAACTTGCTTGACCTACCTAAATTTGGGTCGATCTGGATTGACTTGATTTTAAATTACTGAGATCCAACTCAACTTGACATGTCTTAACTTGTACCCAATATGACATGGACCCAACTTAGTCGAACCTGACCTTAATCTGACTTGACTTGACCTAACTTTGACCAGACCGACTTGATCTTAGCTAAGCTCGACCCACCCAACCTAACTTAGACCCATTTCAATCCATCATGTTTGAGCCTAGATCAAGTCAACATGAATTTGGCTCAACTTAGCCTACTTCAACTTACATAACTTGGATCTAACTAATCCATACCTTTCCTGACTTAGGTCTCACCTGACTCGGCCCGATCTCGACAACTTGAGCTCTTCTTAAGCCAATCTTGTAAGACTTGACTTTGCTTTATATGGGTTTGAACTAACTCACCTTGACTTGATCATAAGTTGGTTCAACTTGTCATAGGTCTAACTCCATCTAACCCAACCTTGCATGACCTCAAGAACTAGCTGAATTTGTCTCATGGAACTTGTTTAATCTTGCATAGCTTAAAGAAATTCAATCTCACTTAATTTAAACTTTTAAAATTCAAAAAATTAATTAATAACTAATTCATATCTAATTTGTATCAAATCCAAATCTAATTAATTAGATTCGTTTACAATCCAAAATCATGCATTTAAAAAATATATAATGTAAATTTAAAATTAATTCATTAAAATGAACTGAAAGTAATAAAAACCTAAATAATGATAAATTGAATTTGAAATATTTGTTTGTTTTCACCTTTATAGAGTTAACTTTCAATCCTAGAATTTACTATTGAGACATTCACCTCTTGTCTCGCACTCGAACATTGGAAGTATCAGCCACCTCTTTATTAGATGTTGCCATAAACGACAGAAATGTTATTTTAAGTGATGATATTCTTTCTATCTAGTCTATATTAGAATATTTTTTTTTTATAAATAGTTATAAAATAAAATTAATTTATAATGATTATTTGCAAATTTTTATTTTTAACTATGCATACAATTTTGAGAAGTTATTTTTATTCTTTATTTATTTATTTTTCAAAACAAGATATAAAGAAATGTTACGGTAATTAGATGAATATATTCTTTCGTATCTAGTATTAGGAGGAAATTTTAATAATTATTTCTTTATAAAATAAAAACAATTTATAAAAAATATTTTAAAATTTTAATTTTAATCTATGCATATAATTTCAAGAACTTGTCAAAACACATCCTCATTAAATAAATTTAATAAGTTAAAAGAGTTTTTGTATTTGACGAATGCCTTTCACTTAGCTGTAAAGACGTCGCCATTCCCACTTTTAATGGTTAACAAACACAATCCTTTCGTCGAACTTTCAAGGAGAAGTGGGTATTCACGTTGCAGTCCAAGAAAGATATATTTGAGACAAACACTAGTTTACAAAAGTTATATATATATATTGACAGAATATTTCGATACAGACGAGAATATACGAAACGATATTTTTATTCATTTTGCCGATTTAGCAGAGCTCAGCAAGCCTATATATAGCTCAAATTTCTGGGTTTTGCCATGCACCATCAATCAACTAAGTCTCCAAATAATCTCTGAGGTGTGTCAACCATGGCTAAAACACGAACTCCATTTCCCCTTCTCATGATTTCCCTCTGTTTTGTGTTGCTTGTAAACAACGTGAAGTCAGATTCACTTTCATTCAGCTTCTCGAAATTCGAGCCAGGAACACAGTTCGACATTGGTTTCCTGGGCGATGCCCGTTCAGTAGACGGTGCAATACAGTTGACTAGAAGAGACGGTGGATCATACGGCGCTCCGATCATTCGCAAACACAGCGTTGGTCGTGCTGTTTACATTCCACCCGTCCGTCTCTGGGACAAAAGCACAGGGAAAGTTGCAGACTTCGAAACTGTGTTCACCTTCGTCGTTGATTCCGCTGGGTCACAAATCCACGCCGATGGCCTTTCCTTCTTCATCATACCATTCGATGCTGACCCGAGCATTCCCAAAAATTCATCTGGGGGATACCTCGGACTCTTCACTCCCGAAACTGCTTTCAACGTCGACAAGAATCAGATTGTGGCCATTGAATTTGACAGCTTCGGAAATGATTGGGATCCCAAGCCTGTTGCCATTGCTCCTCATATTGGTGTGGACATCAACAGTCTTGAGTCCGTGGAGACGATAGATTGGCCTATTAATGCAGTTCCTGAAGGTTTGATTGGAGAAGCTAGCATTAGATACGATTCGGAGAAGAAAGAGTTGCATGTGGCCGTTGGTTATGGTACTCAACCCCCCACTATTGTTCAGCTGTCGGAGACAATTGATCTGAGTGGTGTTCTGCCGGAATGGGTGAGAATTGGGTTCTCTGGTGCCACCGGTGACAGCGTTGAGACCCATGACATTCTGTCTTGGACTTTTGGTTCGCGTATCTAGGGAGACCTAGCTCCTTTAACGAAGATAATAATAGTGACGTACGTGAGAGTCCTCAACTCATTTCTACGATTTTTCAGTCTCACTGTTGTATGGATTATGCCCTAATCTGTGTTTCCTTAAATATTGGACCGTCATTAATCACTTTCCTCCTTGCTAAAATTTCGGTGCATGTGTGTGTCCATGAAACTTTTTTTTTCATGTCAACCAGAATTAAAGTAAGTTTTATATTTTAAACCAAGATGAATTGATAAATATATATTTTTTTATTAGCTTATAAATATATTTTTTTATTTTCTCTCTTATAAGCGTTGATTATGTACATGAATTATTTTTTATAAAATAATAATAAAAATTAGTAAGAAAAAAAATCAATCTGACATAATATAAAGAAAATTATACATTGCACTTCTCATATTTCCTATCTCTATCCCAAACCTTAGAAAATTATTTTATATTCTTCTTAAATTATTTTATACTTTTATTAGTCTTCTAGAATCAAAATTGCCATCTCTCACCATCTATCACAACAAAAATCAGGACGAGAAAAAAATCAAAACTAAAACAATATATATATATATATATATATATATATATATATATATATATATATATATATATATAAGAGTTTTGGAGTTATCACCTTAATTATTTTGAAAAATCATAAATATAAATAAAAACAAATTTTGTGTTTGGGAGTCGGTTACACATAGGGAGGTGTTAACACCTATAACACTCGTCCTAAGATAATATCTTTAATTAAATATACAAATGAATGTAATTTTTTTAATGTTTATTCTTTCCAAAAATAATAAAAAAATAAAATTTAAAATAGATTTTTTTTTTGTTTATTTGGTCTAATAAGAATTAATTTTTGTTGATATGTATCTCCATTTATAATAGAATGCGTAATTCTTTATAGAGAAATTATTAAGAAAACTATTTGAAAATGATTTGATTTTCTTTAAGTGAATCTAATAAGGATTGACATTACTTTTACGTATCTCTATTCATAATGAAAAATCACAAAGTACATAATTCTTATAGAAATATTATTTGAAAAACTATTTTTTTATTTTCATTGACTTAATTGTTAATTCTGAATACATTTTTTTAATATTTTTATTGACTTTTTTTTTAATTCTGAAAAACCCTTCTTTAAATTTTGGGTATTTTAAAATATTTAAAATAAGTGTCACGCGACGCGAGCGGTTGTTGCAGGTGGCATCAATTGTCCCATGGTAGAGGTCAAGTGGGTCATGTCACAATCGAATCGTGGGGCTTTGATTGTTACACTCTTAAGTAAAAAGAGTTGCGTCCTAACTATTTGTTATAACTTTTGGTTTAGTAGTAAGCGTTCGATTCTAACAATTGGTATTAGAGTCAAGGTAACGAGTTTGATTCCTGGTAATCGGACACTAAAAATACACAAATAAAATTATTTTATTTCTTAATCCCTTATACTTCTTTTTCTATATCTTTAGTAGAAAGAAAAAAGATTTTCTAACAAGTGTCACGCGACGCGAATGGCCGAATAGACACTAAAAGAAAAATATTTTTTCATTTTTCTTAATTTGTTTATTATATTTTTTATCTTTTATATTTTTTTAGTATTAGGTGTCATTATTTTTAATCATCAATTTCGTTTTTTATGGGGAGTTTGTGAAGAGGTGGAGTTAAATTAAAAGAAAGGCAAAGATGGAATAAAAATAATGAGGCAGAATTAATAAAATGTAGGCTTAGATACCTTTTTCGTCCTCATTTTCGTAGTGTTTGTTGCGGATGGTCCTCATTTTGACAGAATGTTTAAAATGGTCATCATTTTTATCGAATGTTTAAAATAGTCCTCATTTTCGCAATTCGTGTTTTATTTGGTCATTTTCTGTGACGTCGTTTAAATCAGTAACAGAGCATTGTACTGGTGACATTGTTTGTATTACGTTGCATTGGGGTGTGTTACGTGTACTATACAAGTGTGGTAATCTAGAGACCATGCAGAACATCACAACAATCCAAACACAAACAAACCCCAAAATAAAATTATGAAAACCCTAACCCACGAGCAAACACAACCCAGAAAACCCTAAACCCACTAACCTCGTTGATGATGATTAACTGGAAAATTAAAATAAAGAGCGCGATTGCAATCCAACGATGAAATGGCAAGTATTAGCTGCTTCATCTGCAAATTCGAGCTCAAGAAAGACGAAGATGAAGAAATCGCCTCCAACGATGAAGAGCGCGACTGCAATCCATCTCAAGCCCTAATTGCAAAATTTCCCCCAAATTGAAAAATTAACGTTAATTAGCCATCTGTACAGTACACTTAACACACCCCAATGTAACGTAATACAAACAGTGTCACTTGTATAGTGTTTCATTACTGATTTAATCGGCGTCACAGAAAAGGACCAAATAAAACACGAATTGCGAAAATGAGGACCATTTTAAACATTGGATAAAAATGAGGACCATTTTAAGCATTTCGTCAAAATGAGGACCATCCACAATAAACACTACGAAAATGAAGACGAAAAAGATATTTAAGCCATAAAATGTATGATGTAATGAGTAATTAAATTAATGTGTGATAGATGTAATATTGATGAAAAAGATGATGACTGAGGGAGAATGATGAAGATTGCAGCATAGTTTTGTACCTCTATACAGTATGAAAAATGTTAAAACAACAAGTGAATTTAAATCGCAGTATGAGAAGTAATAAACAAATCAATAATTCAACACATTATAATAAAGAACTTACGTGCAATGGAACTTGCTCAAGAATCCAACTTAAATAAAAAAAATGTTTTATTTATTATTTATTATTTATTTTCTATTTATTATTATTTATTTATTTGTTATTTTTTTAAATAGATTTTTATTAAGTCAGATGAAATTGAATGTTCACAATTAGTGTTGAGTAGGTGTAAAATAAAAATTTAAGTGTTGAAATATCATCACGCTAAAATAATATTAAAGCAGATTAAATTGTTAATAGTTTATTATTATATGAATAAAAGATAATAAAATTAGTTTTCTTAACTCAGAGAATAGTAAGAACAAATGTCAGACATCAGAAAAATATATTTTAAGAGTTAAAATAATATTTAAAATTTGTTTGAAAGACAGAAATTATTCTTATATATTCTGAAAGAAAACGGAAGTAAGAAATATCAACAATTTTTGAATGACTATTGTTCTGTTAAATTCCTTAATTAACAAGGACTGCCTAGATAAGCTTAACTGCAAACTCAAATAATTTCTACATATCCAAAGTAGGAATGGGCATGCAAAGAAAAACTAACTTAATAGAGTAATAGAAGGGAATTAACATAATACTAAGGAAAATGATATTAATAATTTTAAAGGTGAAAACCTTTTTAACGGGAGCAAGGAAAAATTGTGAAATGTATTTCAATAAAACATCTTTATTATAAAGATAGAAATACAAGTAATATCGTTTTGTCAAGAGGATTTCCGAAAATCTCACAACTTTCGTATGGTTATCTCTTAGTTCTCACTGAAATTAGTGGAATATATTTTTTTTTTCAAAAATAGAAGATTTTTTTTTAATGAAATGAATTGTAATTTTCTCTAATTTTAGGATGAAAAAATCATTCATGAGATGATTTTTTATTAAGAGCTGATTAATAGAAAATCGTATCATATTTACAATTATCTTGATGAGTATATCGTAACCGACATAATAAGTCATCATTAAAACCTATTTTTGTATTAGTGTACATCTAATTCTTCATAGGAAAAGACTTATTTAAAGCCTTATTGAGAGTAACTATTTTTGTCTTATCCTTCCTAATAGTCAACATACCATAAAAGTATGATGAAATTTAGGCATGTCAAACCAAGTCAAGCTCGTTGGGCTGCCCTGCCAGCTCGCTCTTTTGGCAGGCTGGGTTGGAGTTTCCGCCAACTTGCTGTGGCCAGATCTGCTTAGCCTGTCTTGGCCTATCGACCTGTTTTTTTTTCTTCTTTTATTTTTTTATTTTTTTATGTTTAAAAATTAAAAATAAATACATATTCTATATAATATAAACAAATATATATATATATATATATATATATATAAAGAAATTTTATAAACAAAAATTTAAAAATAATTAAAAGAAAATTAAAATAATTAAAATTAAAATTTAAAAAAAAAGTGGCGAGCCCGCCGACAGGCCTGTTCTGAGGTAGGGCGAGTTATAGTGTCTAACCCGTTTTTTAGTGGCGGGCCAACCTGTCCTAACCCGTTTTTAGCGGGCCAAGGGCGGGACGCGCCAAAACGGGTCGGATTAGTTATTTTTGCCATCCCTAATAAAATCTTTCTTTGTATACTTTATCACAAATTCACCATTTTTTTGAAAGTCTTCTTGTTTGTTCACTAGTATCATGTTATTTTAAAAATAAAGTATGTTGTTATTAGAAGTTGTTGTGCTCGATCTATATAGATAAAACACCAATCGAAAGATTTTGGCATCTTTACACTATAAGAAAAATAGTTTATAGAGGCAGATAATTGCTGGCCTTTAAAGAGAACCGACATTATGTTTTAAAAAAATTAAATTTTTAATGTATTTAGAGTCCTTTTACAACTGACGGGAAGTTTTGGTAATTTTTTCTCTTTCCCGTTACATCTTTGTTCCCGCTACAGAAGACCTTATTTTTTCCCTCTTCTCTTTAGATAAACATCTTTGCTGCAGAGGAGCTCATTCATTGTTGTCATCTGATTTCTTTCTCTATTGCTCATCAATGGAATCATTGGAAGTCATATTTCCTGCTCCGGATTGAAGTCATCCTCACAGCCATCTTTTTCTCCTCCTTTAAGTAAGTCATTTTGTCTTTCTTCTCCTATGGAATCATTTGTCTTTCTTCTCCATGTAAATCATTTTGAGTTTTATAAATCCTAATCCCATCTTCAATTTCTTGAACCCTAGCTTGATTTCTACCATTAAAATATACAAGAGCTCATTCTTTCATCTCAACAGAAGCCAAATTTTTTGCTCCCGATTGAATCCATCCTCTCTTATCTGGAGCCATCTTCTTCTCCTTTTGGTAGGTATTTTTACTATGTTTTTTTACTCTCTGTAGATTATTTTGAGCTTCTGTTTATAAATCTTAATCTTATCTTCAATTTGATGAACCCTAACTTGAATTTCTACCTTCCATGTGTGATCCTTAATTTTAGGTTTGATTAAGTTTTTCATTCCAAAAATTTAAGCTATTTTATCTTTTGTTTCTGTTAATAAAATCAGAATTATTAATTTTATCACGCTTTATGTTAATTTTCTTAAGTTTATTTATTATGTGCTCACTGAAACATAAGACTACATTCTCAAGTTGGAGGAAAACATGATAAAAAAATACTGTGAATTTTTTTCGGTTGAATTTTGGTTTGGTTGGTTTAGGTGGAAAGGCAAGGATGATACGATTATCATCAAATCAAAGGTGGAAGGAGATTCTCACTTCTTTTGGTTCGTAGTTCAAAGGTTTGATTTGGTAGTTGAATAATCACAAAAAACCTTATAATGTTATGCTTTAACAACTACTCCATCCACTGTTTGGTATTTAGTTGGCTTAGTGTTTTAGCTTTAACTAATAGAAAAATCATTAGGGAAATTATTTATTATTTATGATGTTATTAGCTATAGTGTTAGTTGGCTTAGTGTTGTAGGCCTAGTGTAAAGAGAAATCTGCAGCGTGATGGTTGCAGTTTTACTTGAAAAAAAATAAGGGTTTCAAAACTAGGCACCTTAACAACACAACTTTAATACTTTTTTTCAAAAACAATGTAGAAAAAAGAATAAAATAAACCAAACATAAAAACATTTTTAACAAAAAGTGTACATGCTACAACCTCTCAAGTTCGATTTGGTTGAGTATGTAAGAAATAATCTCAGTAACTCTATACATCACAGAAGATTGCCATGCTTTTTAAATTTTTTCAAGTCAACCACTTTAAGTCCAAGATAGGTGATATTGCATAGGAGTCCAAATAAATGTTTGTGGCTTCCACCCAATAAAGGCAAAGTACTAATCATCATCACATCACCCTTCTAACCATAAAACTAATCTAGTCAGGTACATGTTTAAAACAAGAGAAATTTGAAGTAATCCTTAAATAATTATCAATTCAAAAAGGAAAGTTCTCTTTTGATTAGAATAAAATGAAATGGACAAACTGTTGGTAGAAAATTTACTCCCATATTAGTTAACCTTACCCTCATATTTGATCTGAAAAGTAAGTGTAGACAAACATACTTACTTTTAATTACAAGCAATGCGACTTTTAACCTGAAGATTTAATTATATGGTAATATTTAAACACTTGTGAGACATAAATTGAGAGTTTCTATTACTGATTCAATGAGGAAAAGCCAAAGATGAGTTTAATTAGCATGTGAGTTTATATATATATATATATATATATATATATATATATATATATATATATATATTATTGAGGGAATGTTTCGTGTATTTGAAATCAATCTAGAATGCAATCATTAAATAAGCACTAATTCATTCATACATTAAAGGAATGATCACTCCCACCTCACAAGGATGGAAACCTCATCCCTGTCTTTGCATAATCAACTATTGAAATGGACTTGTTATGTCTTCTCAAGATGACAATTTAATGAATTCTCATTCCTTCATAACAGAGGCAGGAATGGTCTCTCTAATCATGAGTACCAAATCTTTCGGAAGGGAAGTCCGAAAATAAATAACAAAATTCTAAAAATGAATTATAAGATATCCATCCATAGAAGACATTAATCATATAGAAATCAAGATTCCATATGATACTTATTGCAATGTTTCCTTGGTAAAATAATATTACATAATTTAGAGCTTGCATTTTAGATTCTAATTTTGTATATGAAATTTAAATTTTTTTAATCTTATATCTCTTCCTTTCTAATTACTTAATGATTACACATGTTTATATTTAGAGATGGATAAATCTTGGATCAAGTTGCCACGCAATACACAAACGTATTTGGTGGGACTAAATAGCTTTTTAGATTTTGCCTTTCAACATGGAGCTAGTGCGAGTACGATAATATGTCCATGTAGTAAATGCGGTTTTAGGAAGTGGAGAACTCAACAAGAAGTGTATGACCATTTGGTTTGTAAACTCTTTTCCTCAAGGTTACACATTTTGGTGTCGTCACGGGGAGACAATGTTAGGGGAGCCTGTATTGGTGAATGGAAATGACATTACAAATATAGAAAATGAAGATCCAATGCAAATAATGATAAATAATGCATTTGGATTATTTGGCACATGTACCAATGAAAAGTCATTTACATCATCATTTGAACATAGAGATGAGGTTGAAGGAGACATATTGGAATCACAACATGGAGGAAATATTATGCCTAAAGATTTGTTTGATTTACTTAAAGATGGGGACCAACCACTCTATGATGGATGCACAAAGTATTCAAAGTTATCTTTCTTGGTGAAATTATATCACATTAAAGTTTTGTGTCAAATTAGCAACAAAGCAATGGACATGATCCTTAAGTTGTTGCATGATTCTTTTAAACATGCAAACATCCCGTCATCTAATTATGATGCAAAGAAGCTCCTCAACAAGCTTGGCCTTCATTATACTAAAATTCATGCTTGTCTTAACGATTGTATGTTATATTGGGGAGAAGATGAAGATAAAGAGGAATGCAAAACATGTAAGAGTTCAAGATGGAAGAAAAAGGGTCATGAAACTACTAGTGAACACAATTTGATAAATGAGAAGCAACACAAAAAATTGTCAGCAAAAGTTTTACGGTACTTTCCGTTGATCCCACGGTTGAAAAGGATGTTTATGTCTTCAAAGACATCCAAGAGTATGGTTTGGCACGCTGAGAATAATACCAATGATGGATTGATGAGGCACCCCAAAGATTCACAGGCTTGGAAGACTTTTGATCTAAAATATCCTGATTTTGCTTCGGATCCTCAAAATGTACGATTGGCCTTAACAAGTGATGGTTTTAATCCCTTTGGATCCTTGAGCAATAGTTATAGTATTTGGCCATTGGTTCTCATTCCATACAACACTCCTCCATGGATGTGTATGAAACAAACAAACTTTATTCTCTCAAGCATAATTCCTGGAAAGCGAATGCTAGGTAATGACATTGATGTTTACATGCAACCCCTTATAACAGAGTTGAAAGAGTTATGGGAAAAAGGTGTTGAAACATACGATGCTTCAAAGAATGAAGTGTTCATGATGCGAGCATGTCTTTTATGAACCATTAGTGACTTTCCTGGTCTTGGGATGCTTTCAGGATGGAATACTTATACCGGCTTAGCTTGTCTATCTTGCAATTTTGATGCAACTTCACTTCGTCTTCCATTTAGTAATAAATGGTGTTTTGTGGGTCATCGACGATTTTTGTCTGGAGGACACAAATTTCGATTGAACCGAGTCCAATTTAATGGAAACATTGAGGATAGGGATCCACCAAAACAATTATCTGGCTCAGAAATTTTGGAACAAGTCAAGAATATTAACATCACATTTGGGAAGAAACCAAAATCATTAGATAAACGAAAGAGAAATTGTGGAAAAAGAACCACTACATATCAAACGCAACAATGGAAGAAGAAAAGCATATTCTTTGAACTTCCATATTGGGAGTTTAATTTGTTGCGACACAACTTGGATGTGATGCATATTGAAAAGAATGTATGTGACAATATAATTTTCACATTGGTAAATGACAAAGACAAAAGAAAAGATCATGTTGAGGCTCGAAAAGACTTGCAAGCAATGGGTATAAGAAGAGAACTTTGGCCACAAAATGATGGGAAAAAGTTTCCCGCAGCTTTGTTTACACTACAAAAAGAAGAGATAGACATTTTGTTGTACACCTTGAAAAATGTTAAGGTGCCAGATGGATATTCAAGCAACATTTCAAGATGTGTTGATATAGATCAAAGAAAGATTTTTTATATCAACTAAGATTTAACTTTTACGTTTAGTATAGTTTGTATTTTGTATAACTAGCCTTTAACTTTTTTGGTTGAGATTGTGTTTCAAATAGTTTAGTTTATTCAAATATATTTCTCCATAATAAATATTGACTTCCTTCATAGTATAAAATTAACAAATATATAAATTATAAAATTCTTGTAACCTTGACAATTATTGTTTTTACCTTTTATTTTCTAAAACACGTTGCATATTTCAAGAGTCAAATTCCTTTGAATATTGGTCGTTTATTTTGATCACTGATTGATCCTTTTTATATATAATATATATTATTTAAAAAAATGTTCATATCATTTTACTAAATTAAAAATAAAAATTATTTACATCCTAGATTTACAAGATTACCCGTTATTAAATTTTTTTAATTCTTAGACTTCCTGGCAGTTAAAACTGCCACTAAAAAATTTTAAATTCCTAGACTTAGTGGCGGTTATAAACGCCACTAAATTTTTTAAATTCTTAGACTTCCTGACAGTTAAAATCGCCGTTAAAATATTTTAAATTCCTAGCCTTAGTGGCGGTTATTTCGACGGTTACATTAAACTGACGTTATGATGACTTTGTGGCGTTAAATTCGGTGGCAGTTAATTAACTGACGGTAGAGAAAATAGTGGTGGTTATAACCGCCACTAAATAACACAATTAACTGACGCAAAAATTCAAAATTTTAGTAGTGTTATAAATCACATTCTACTTATATATAATCACAAAAGTATTCTTAATCTTAACTCTTAAATAATATAAGAATAATAAATATATCGAAAAACATGAGAATGAAAGTGTTTGCATATTTATAAAATAATTTTTCTATATTTTAGCATCTGAATTGATTGATAATTAATATTGCTGGTTAGTTTGTGAGACAATAAATTTACTTCAATGATGTTGATATATAATATGTAATTCTTCATAATTACAAATATAGATGAGATATGGAATAATAATTTCACTAAATTGATAAAAAAGTATGTGAAAGTGTGATTGGCTAGTGGCACATATGTTTGGAACGATTTCTGTGGCTGGCAGGTTTGCGTGTTATGGTATTTTGCGATGCCTCTTGTGCAGTTGGTTGTAGGGCGTGAACATGGGCCAGGAGTTGCGACTTTGGTGCTACTGGCGTAGTCTTGGTGTGTATATGTTGGGCTGCGGTTTTGGCTGCATTCAAATTTGGCAGTGCTAGAGGAACACTATTGGTTCGAGGGATAAGTATCTTTTTTCTTTAGGGTTTCATATCCTTTGGGGTTGCTTACAAGATTAGGATCAAGGAAAGCCTCATTCATCTATATCTTCTTCAAATATAAGGGCACAAAAAATGTACATTTTCCTAGGTTCTTAATAATGCTTGTGATATTCATTTATCATGATTACACTCTCCTCACATAAAGGGATATATGGTCTCGATCAAGATTGTTGAAGAAGATTATCTTGTAGGTTTAGAAGAGTGTAAAAATGATTTGCATGTGAGTATTTAATTAACAAAAGGGGATAAACCTATCTCGTATTTAGATCTTTGTAAGAAGCTTTATGTGGCCTAGAAACAATTAGGTCAACGGAAAGCGATTCTTCTTGAAAAAGAGTTTTATGAATTTGCTTTTTCTACACTTGAGGATATGAGAAGGGTTTTGGCAGTTGGACTTTAGAATTTATTTCCTGGAGTCCTTCACATTTTTGCTTGGACTAAATATTTGTTCCGACTTCTATGAAGCTAACGAAAATCCAATGTTGGGTGCACATGCATGATCTTTCTCTAGAATATTGACAGTCAAAGGTGATTTTCTTAAAGGTTTGTGGTATTGACACACCCTTATCTTTAGATAATCACATCAAGAACAAGTCTAGAAGTTTCTCTACATGTGTCTTGGTTGATGTTGATTTGTTATCTGATTTGCCTAATTAAATTTTGGTGGAAATGTTAGAATTCACGTTTATTGTTGACGTGGAGTATAGGATTTGCCTCCTCTTTTTCAAATTGTAAAATGACTGGTATGATCTATCTAATTGTAGACGATTACAACAAGATGTCAATATAATTTCTGGTGGATAGAAAAGAGTTGATGCAAAAATACAACTTTATCGTCCTAAGGTAGTTGGTACCTAGGATGGAAATAAAGGCTCTCTAGGTTCAATTTTAAAGTGTTTGGCTATTGTGGAGTCTATTTTAGAGCCTATTGTGAAGTATGTGATGAAGTCTATGGTGGAGTCAATGGTTAAGCTTGTGGTGAATCCTATGGTAGAGGTTGTAGTGGATCCATTGGGGAAGCTTGCGTTGGATATGGTTGTTCAGCCTAAGCCAAATCATGATAATGTTTGTGTTGTACATGAATCTTCTATTGTTAAGAATATAAATATAGATGTTTCTAATGATGGTGGTGTGTTAGTGGATTCTGATTCCTTGACTCCTATGCCTTCTTTGGAGGATGTTACTCCCATTGTTGATATTTTACAGGGTTTACAATATTTAAATTCACCTCATTATAATTCTGAGGCAATTTCTTTTTTTTATGTCTAAGAAAGTTCTTTTTTTTAGAGGAATTGAAAATAATCTTTAAATGAGCTAATATGCTTGATGAGAGAAATATTCTAATTATAAGAAGGACGATAAGTCACTTCAAACTACAAGAAAATTCGATCCAGGTAAGTCAAAGCAAATTAATACTAAATCTTCCAAATTAAAGATTTTTAAATAACTATAATAAGTTTTAAAGTCCTTTTATAAATTGTGTACGAATTTAACATGTCGAGAAATTTGATTATTGAGCTTTAATTTTCTACTTGATTTACTTTTTTTTTCATCTATGCATATTTCTTAATTTTTTTATCATAGATATATTTTATCTATGTGTGCAATGTTATCATGGATTTGGTATGGTCTCCATATTTTCCTATTCGTTTTCTTTTTCTTTTTTTGTTTGATAAAATCTTCATTTTATTATGACAATGATATTTAACATTGAGCTTATGGGAAGATTTGACAACTGGTCTATACTTAGCACATTCGTTTGCACGTATCCTAATTTGGTGTGGTCACATGCAAATTCATAATAACATTATATTAGTCACCTTCACCACTCCTAACACCATGTTCTACGCAAGTCATTTGGCCTTCATACATATATGATATTAACATTTAAGTTTCTTATCTCTATCATTTTCATCAACTTGTTTGGCGAACACATTAGCGATGAGATGTATAAAATAGTTACGTGCCCCCATGATAAATGGAGGAATAAAGAATACCCGCATAAAATACTTACACATTATCTACCACCAAATTTTCATATTAGGAGCGTGATTCAAACTATTCCTCATATCATATTATATAAATCCAATTCTTACCGATTAAACCAACTTTAGTTGGCATCAAATTAGCTACACAAAAACATATCCCATATTTAAAAAATGTTAATAATATAGTGTCTCGTCACATAGCACTATTAATTGATTCATTAAGTGTTGCCACACAAGTCCATTTGGACTAAATTGCTAATGCCACGGTATTTATTAAAACTATAGCGTCATCCCTCTTCAATTCCATGCATATCGTTACCACATCAGTGCATTTCTAAGCATTAAAATAAAACTTCAACTTAATTCTAAAGGTGCTTGTTTGAAACATAAACACATTTTACTAAATATTTTATACTTGATGTGTAGAAGCCTCATAAAACATTAAACGGAACTGTAGATTGCTAAAAAAACATTCTGAAAACAACTTTTCAAGAGTTTCAAAATGTCAATCTGCATCAAACCATTTTTTTTTATGACTAATATATATATTTTTACAAAAAATTCAAGTGTAAATACTTATGGTTGGCTATCAAGGTGAAGTTAGTTAATCACAATTTGCTTGGCAAGTTATTGGACTTACTAGTTTTACTACTAAGAATCAATATCGGTCTCTTATTTCTTAAAACAAATTGACCAAGTCAAAATTTATCAAAGCAATCTAAAATTTATGAGAACAGCGAAAATCAGTATTTTATTTTTACTTGAAACAATTTTAAGAAAAATGAAGTCAAAAAATTGAAAAAGTGTATAAATTATTATTTTATTTATTATCAATAATAATAATGATGATAGTTTATTTCATCTAAAACGTATGGTTTATACATTTATATTAATTTACAGTTTTTAAAATCTTAAAATTTTATAATTTATATATATATATATATATATATATATATAATATCAATTTTTTTACTTTATCTGTAAACTTTTTATTATTAATAAAATTTATTTATTTTATTAAAATGTAAGCTTAAACATTGAGATATATTTAACTTACACTTTTTTATATGTATATTTTGAATATTAAGTAGCTGTCTATAACTGTAAAAAAATATTAAGTATCTGCAAAATAATGCTTCATTTTAGTTTTAAAGTTATAATCTTATGACATTATATTAATTTAGCATTATTTAATTATTAATAAATTTTAACAACTCGTCAATCATTGTTGAAATATAATGTCTTAAATGATTTAACAACTACTCCAAATATGTTGTTGATACAACCTTGTTAAGAATTGAAAGCAGTGAAATTCGTCAACAATAGTGAATATGAGTATAGCTATATTATAGTTTATTTTAATTAATATAACAAAAGCTGGAATAGCTCAGTTGGTTAGAGCGTGTGGCTGTTAACCACAAGGTCGGAGGTTCAAGCCCTCCTTCTAGCGTTTTTCATTTTTTTCCTTTATTCTGATTTCTTTTGCCCAGCGTTTTTCATCTTTTTGTCTTGATTCTGATTTTTTTTTTGCCCTGTGATTCTATTTTAATTGTATCTTATTAGAAAGATATAAAAAATAATTAAAAATTTCTTTATGAAATGCTTCTCTTTTAATCCAACAAATTATTACATTCATATCCTTAAAGGAATGGAACATTAGTTGGCAAAAGATGATGACTCAAAGAAATAGTTGAATGCATTGATGGCAAGTGGCAAAATATGTTTCAAGCATTTGAATTACCCTATCACCTTTCAATTTGTGGCCAAGAAACCCTACTTCTGGATTGGCCTTTCAAGGCCTACGTTATTTCTAATATTTGTGCATCTCAATTTTCATGCTTTCCATCATTTTCTTTTTCTTTACAAATGAACAAAAGTTTTTGCGTAGCAGAGCTCATCACCTCTAATTTTCTTACCCACCCTTATCATTGACTAATACCAAATTTCAAAATTTATCAGATACTATTTCATATCAAAAAAGAATTAAGATTATCAGATTGAAGGCTCATCAACTTGTTCAATAATAAAAGAATATTATTAATAAAATTTAAGTTTAACAATCATGGTATAAAACATTGTCATTCCATTATAAATCATCGTAAATATGTTTGTTAAATACGATGATAGAATAACCCTTTTTACATTACATATAGTATTTGGTCATATATATTAGCCATTAATGCAACAGCCTCTTTCATTTCTCCTTCAATTTTATAATATTTTTTTTTATAATATATTTATGCAATATTATTATTTTAAAAAATAGCGAAAGGTCCAACGGAATCCAAAATCCGAAGGTGGGTCCCTCCCCGTGGCGCCAAGCGAAAAACCGATTGAGAGCAGTGATTGGGATTGGGATAACAAGGCATCGAACGAGTTCATCTTCACAACCACACTCTGTATCTCTCTGTGTACGAGAAATGGCGATGGCAATGGCGCTTCGCAGGCTTTCGTCTTCGGTTGAGAAGCCTATGCGCCCTCTCTTCAATGCCGGTTCCATCTACTTCAAGGTTCACTCTCTCTGCGTCTCTTCTTCTTGCTCTTAATCGCTTATCGTAATCTCAACTTTTCTTTTTTTCACTTTTGTAGTCGTCTTTGCCTGACGAAGCTGTCTACGACAAGGAGCGACCCGGGGTTACAGTGAGTCCATCTTTAGGATATAATCAATTTCACTTTCTAAAAGTATCTATATTCATGATTTCATGAAGAAAAATTGCGACTTTGCAGTGGCCCAAGCAGTTGAATGCTCCACTGGAGGCTGTTGATCCTGAGATTGCTAATATCATTGAGCTTGAGAAAGCTAGGCAATGGAAGGTATGCATATAATTATTTTATGGTCATGTATGAGTATGTGGTGTTTCCTCGTTAATTTAGGATTGAATTTGAAACTCTTTTCTCTTTTTGTTATTATTATAAGTTATGACTTATGATGTATAGTGTATATTTTAACTTTTTTTTTTTGGGTGAACTGTGAAGGGGCTGGAACTAATACCCTCAGAAAATTTCACTTCTGTGTCTGTCATGCAAGCGGTTGGGTCTGTCATGACCAACAAATACAGTGAGGGTTATCCTGGTGCAAGATATTACGGTGGAAATGAGTATGTTTGTCTCTCACCTCTTGCTTTTACATATTTTCATAGTAAAAAACTATTATTTTATTATTTTATTTTAATTAAAAAATAAAAAATTAATCAACTTTAATTCTACTTTTAGAAACTTTGTTAACTTTGTCAAAATCTTGTTTGTCAAAAGATAATTTCCCTTTTCATAATCAGGCTCTTCTGGGTGAAGTGACTAACTAGAGAGGAAACCAAGAATTTTTAATTCAGGACAAAATCAATTTTTATATTTAGTGCACATGCCCAATAGAGAAGAGTTAGCAAACAAACAACTATACATTCTTATTAAAATTTATTGAAATTAGTTAGTGAAACTGAGTATAGTCCATAGTTTTTGTGATTTCTGATAAATTTGAATTAACTTGTATAATCTTTAAAAAAAAAAGTATTTTTCTTTATACATTTTTTTTCTTTTACAATCTTATTATTGATATATATTATCATTAATTTCCCAAATGACTATTTTTTATAACTACTAATTTTTATTGAACAATCTGAATGAACTGACTTTTTATTTAGTGAGATTTCCGTTTCTAACCATGTTTTCTTCATTCACGTTACTCGAATTCAGAACTTTGATCATGAGACCAGTGCCACTCTGAGAAATGACTTGTCGATGTACAAATATGAATTTTTTAGAAGATTAACAGTTAATTTTCTTATCAGGAGTATTACTTATTTTATCTTTACTTTCTTTAAAAGAATCAAACCCGGCTTCATAACTCATCGATCAGCACATGATGTATATATAGTTGTTGGCAATTGGGACTTTATTGTATGCCGAATGCAAATTCGAAAACTTGTGGATCTTTCCTTTTCAGGTATATTGACATGGCTGAAACACTGTGCCAGAAGCGTGCCCTTGAAGCGTTTAGATTGGATCCCGCTAAATGGGGAGGTAAACACACACACGACAAAAAAATAGCAGCACAGTAAAAAAATACCCTGTTTTCTATATTTTGGGCTTTAGCAGAATGTTGTACCATTTGTCTTTTCTGGTTATTAGCATGCAAGGGAATGTGTCTATGAGTTGCGACTTATATAGGTTTCTAGAGGTTGCAGTCTGACATGGGCTTTGGTGGTTAAATTTTGAAATGATCACCCAGGAGCTCTCTTGATACTCAATAAATTCATTGAATGTATTAGGTGTTTGCTTAAGTCTTCTGATGTCACTAAACCCATATAAATTGCAGTGAACGTGCAGCCTCTGTCTGGGTCTCCCGCAAATTTTCATGTTTACACTGCATTGCTGAAACCCCATGAGAGAATCATGGCACTCGATCTCCCTCATGGTGGCCATCTTTCTCATGGATATCAGGTACTTTGAAGTTTGAACCTCCACCATGCTTTTCATCATAATTTATTAACTAGCCCTACCTATATAACATTATTGTCTTTTTCTTTTTCTAAACCGTTACTTTTTAAACATATTTAACTATTTATATTTTTATTTGAGTCATTGCGTAAACTATTATTTTGTGGCAACCTTTCGTACAACAATCAACTTATCTTGTTTTCGTTTTCCAGATAAGCTCTCTTAATTATTTTCTAAATTCATGCTAGAAGTTCTCTCAAATCCAAATTCATTTAGTGTCTTCCGTTTATTTACAACTAATATTGCTGCCACTACTATGCAGACTGATACCAAAAAGATATCTGCAGTCTCCATATTTTTTGAGACAATGCCATATAGATTGGACGAAAGTACAGGATACATCGACTATGACCAGGTATCATTGCAGGGTATATTTTGTCTTGGTTGGGGTACCGTTGGCTACATTTCATAGATATATTCCTGTCACCTTTTATGCCATCTCAAGGATTTTGTTATGTGAAAATCTTGAAATTCAGTTGGAGAAAACGGCTACACTCTTCAGGCCAAAATTAATTGTTGCTGGAGCCAGTGCTTATGCACGCCTGTATGATTACGATCGTGTACGAAAGGTAACATGCATGCATAATTTGCAGTAGTATTTTATAAATAGATTGTATGATATAACATGCATGTATTATTTTTACCTTTTACTTTGAAGGATTGTATGGAAGTCCCAAGGTTAAATTCCTGAAACATGTTACAGGTTTGCGACAAACAGAAAGCTATATTATTGGCAGATATGGCACATATCAGTGGATTGGTTGCAGCTGGTGTTATCCCGTCACCTTTTGATTATGCAGATGTAGTTACTACCACAACTCACAAGTCACTTCGGGGACCACGAGGAGCTATGATATTCTTCAGGAAAGGAGTTAAAGAAACTAACAAACAAGGAAAAGAGGTAAATTCCAAGGCAAACTTAATTTGGCCTTCTTTTATTTTGATTTCCATACTCTTAAATTTCAATTCCATCTATAGTATAGTTTGTGTTGTTTCCAACTTGAACTGATCTAAATTCATAACAGTAGTTCTTCTTTTAATTTGAAGGTACTCTACGACTATGAGGACAAAATCAACCAAGCTGTTTTCCCTGGACTGCAAGGTGGCCCTCACAACCACACTATTACTGGTTTAGCTGTTGCATTGAAGCAGGTAAATAAACGGATAACATCACATTTTTAGACTTACCAGTATAGGGACAGACTGAGATGGAAGGGTTGTGTCACTGGCTGTTTTTCTTCATATTTTTGTATCCACTTACAGTTACCACTGAATTCTTTTTGTAGTAAGATTTTTCTCGTTACTTTATGCAATCCATAGAAACTACAAGATATGGCAAATGGATGGGGTGAATAAGTTATAAAATGGACATTAGTTTGTAGCTTTATCTAATGATCATGTATATCTCTTTCTCTTTGTGGTTGTGAATGCAGGCTACAACTCCAGAATATAGAGCATATCAAGAGCAAGTTCTCAGCAACAGCTTTAAATTTGCACAAGTACCTTATAAAAGAGATCCTCCTTTTCTTTATTATTTTGGATCATAATCCGCAAAGTGGTTTCAAATTTGCTTTACGTATCCAACAAATTAACCTAATGTGTTTCAGGCACTGAGTGATAGGGGCTATGAGCTTGTTTCTGGTGGAACTGATAATCATCTAGTTTTAGTGAATCTGAAAACTAAGGTAATGGGAATCCCCTTTGGCATTTCATCTAATCTTCACTGACTCTGAACGAAAAATCATCTCTTCAACTGCTCGTTCTTTGTACAATAGTCATAAAACTGATCTCAGTTATGAATATACTTCTCACATTTGTAGCTTCATTATGGAGAAATTTGCTAAAATAAGCAGTAATTAATTTGAATCTAAGGGGCCAGTAAAATAGACAATTTTTTTTTAAATGTGCAGGGTATCGATGGCTCCAGAGTTGAGAAGGTGTTGGAAGCAGTTCATATTGCAGCTAATAAAAACACTGTTCCTGGAGATGTGTCTGCTATGGTTCCTGGTGGCATCAGGATGGGTAAAGGTTCTTTGTTGTCTGTATTACAATTTTCATGTCTTAAGTCACTGAAATGATCTCTTTTGTGGAATTCAGGAACCCCTGCTCTTACTTCTAGAGGATTTGTTGAGGAGGATTTTGTTAAGGTGGCAGAGTTTTTTGATGCAGCTGTAAAGTTGGCTTTGAAGGTTAAAGCAGAGAGCCAAGGTTCTTAGATCTTCATTATGCTTCCTTAATTTGCGTTTGTTTCTTTATCTGGACTGAAATAAATGTTTTTAAGCTCATTCTGTTGGCTTGTTAAGTGTATACTAAGCTAATAAGTGGTTGCTGTTGAACTTTTCTAATCAGGAACGAAACTGAAGGACTTCGTGGCCACAATTCAGTCATCTTCTACCATTCAATCAGAGATAGCAAAACTCCGCCATGATGTTGAGGAGTATGCAAAACAATTTCCAACCATTGGTTTTGATAAAGCAACCATGAAGTACAAGAATTGAGAGAAGAAAATTTTCCATTAGGTATGTGTAATTCTTTACTCATTTTCTCCTAGTTTATTCATTTTCGTTTATTTGGTCATATAACACAAGAGGCAGTTGGACACATATGAAAGGTGGTGCACTATGGATTTTGTTCTTGTCTCATTCAAACAACATTTCATTTCATATTGTCTACTCAAAGCTAAAATTTACAGTAAAAGAAAAGCAAAGCGATGCCAATTACTGTCATTATTCTCTGATAAATTAAAAAACTGATATAAATGAGTGATTCTTTTTACTCATTCGTATTGTCCGGGACAGGAAAGTTTTCAACTATGTGACATTTCTAGAATTAAATTTTCTCATCTAGAACATTCAATGTCTGATGTTCTCTAACAGATGTTGGTTTGCGTTGTGGCAGGTCATTCAATGGTCTTACTGGAAAAGCAACTCAACACGATCAATTTTCCGGATTCATGGTAGCCGTGGACGACAACATATGCTTTAAAAAAATGTCAAAAGCCTTTGTATGTATGAATCTAGAAAATCTTGATCAGTATCTTCTTGAAATGTATAGATACATATGTAATAAAGGCTTGAAATACCAAATTTCCTGAACAGATTTGTTGAACCTACCCCTTTTAATGTTACTCCGATCATAAGAAGTGATTGTATTTTCTAAAAGGTCAATTAGCCCTCCTCTGCATAGAATCTCGCTGAATACTGATGTTAATTCTTTGATCACCTTGATTATATTCCTTAAAATATGGAAGCAGTTATGGCAGTTTCAATGAGTTTGAATACCTATGTCTTCGGGAACCGTAAAGGTTAGCCATATTTGACAAAATGTAAAGAGGCTTGAAAGTAGACTTTAGATACTAAGAGAAGTAAACATAGAAATGAAGGAAAAAAATGAACGAAAATGCTGAAGGAAATAGAAATGCAGGAATTGAGAGAGATGCTTAAAGCAATGCTAGATATTTTTTGTCAATCAAATTTTAAAAAATCTAAATAATATTAAAGTGTATACATAATTTAAAATTTGTCCGAAAATATTTATAAAACAATATTTTAAAAATCTTATTCCTCATACAATAATAGTATCGTTTTTTTTTTCTTGAAAAAATAAAACTCATGTTATTATCTTAATTCTCTGGTTTATTAGGAAGATTTTTTCATATATAAACCTTTTTCTTTTGTTCAATTTAATACAAATCTTTAACTCTAATATTAGTTGTGAGTAAATAGAGAGAATTTATAGGAAGGTACATTAAAAATCAAACATATCTTTATTTTTATATAATACTTAACTTTCTCGTATTTAAATTTAAACTCACACTTATGACCAGCATATGGACAAATAAAATGAAGGATACCTTGAGCAGGTTAGGTATCTGCATGGAGTTAATCATTTTTACAAAGCACAGATATTGTCACTCCTTGAATACAGTGCTATAGTCCAAGCTCAACTGCTATTTCTACCAAAACTTTAGGGACAACGCTTAGTTTTTGTTTTTTTTTCAATCTTCATGCTGCTGATTGGATAAAGAAATGAAGAGATGAATAATTGATACTTGTAGATATTTGGTATTCTGAAAATTTAATACTTGTTCATTATATTACCTATATCGTGGTATGGTACATGTCACCCGACAAAAATTAAATTACATTTTTATTGTTATTGGGTTATGAGATTTTTTGTTGCTGTTGGTATGAATGAAGTTCTTTTTTTCAGCTCTTTGTTACTCTTCATGATTCACTTGCAAACTCTAAAATTGTTATTGAATAGAATATAGATGAAGTAATCGAATAATATCTTATATTTTGATTGAAAGTGAGAGGTCACTGAAAGTGCGTTGAGGTTCTGTTGCAAGTTTTTTTGTTTTTTCGATTTTATTTGTATTTTATTGGTTTAATTAGTTGGATGGTATGCATTTTGGTTCAAATTTGTCAGTTTGTTACTCACTTTTAATGTGTTAATCAAGTCTCAACTTTTGAAAATTGTCTCAATTAAGTCCTTTTTACAACAAAATTATTCACACTACTAACTTTATTCATGACTTCTACCACTAAATTTTAATATAGGTTTAATTACTCGCAAGGTACCCACTTTGGGTCAAGGGTGTCAAAATGATATCCCGTGAAAAAAAAATGTGTCAATTTGGTACCCAAATAAGTTTAAATGCATCAATCAAGTTCATTTTCATTAACACCGTTTAAGTCATTAACGTTGACCAATTGAAAGAGTCCGTTGACACAGAAATTTGACACGTGGAGTATCAATTATTTGTGACGTGGTAATTTAAATAAAAAATAGGAATTTTTTAAATGAACTAAAAAAAATTGTAATGTTTGAAGTGGCCCTGAGTCAAGAAAAAAAGAAAAGCATAGTGAGAAGTGAGAAGGTGATCGAGATTCATGCGATTTGGGGGTTTCTGCAATCTTAATCTCATTTTGCTCCCATTTCCACCTAGTTTTCACCATCGACGCTGAATATGTAAGTCCTAAATTCCCATTTCCTCTCCCTTCCAATTCATGACACAATCACGTTAGACCAAGCTTCTAATTTTTTCCTCTTTCATTTTTTTTTTCGCTTTTATTCTTAGAACTGTACAGCGACATTTGTTGCCACAATAGGGTAATTTCAATTCCAATGTCAATTTCTGAATTTTTTGAATTTTTTATGTTTCTTTTTAGGTTTGGGATTTTAGGTTCTGAAGTTTCTACTCCTAACCCTGGGGGATATTGATTGGAAGGAGGGGGAAAGGAACTCGAGATTAGGGTTTCCTTGGAAGCTTTAATTTTATTGAGAAAAATCAAGAGAGTATATTTGGGACTAGAAAGAGGGTTAGGTTTAGAGGATACACTATTTTTTATGCCCACGAAGAACACGCACAACCCTCATTGCAAAATTGATCAGAAAACACCTCTACAACTACAAACCACACACCACGAAACCACCTCATTAGGTCAGAACCAGCAAGCAAATGGAGAGGAAGAAGAAGATGATAACAACCACAAATGACTTAGGGCAAATTCAAACTTCACCATTCATTAAATAATTTGTACACGTAATACTGTACCATTGTTTTTTTACACATCTTCTTCTTTCAATAACACGTATCTGTTATGCATTGCCACGTCACCATAAATTTAACCCGTTTTTTACAATATAATGGGATGCACCTGATTGATGCACTTAAACTTATTTGGGTATCAAATTGACACCTTTTTTTGCGTACGGTACCAATTTGACACCCTTGACCCAAACTGGGTACCTTACGAGTAATTAAACCTTTAATATAAGTATAAATATTTAATTTTGTAAGTCATTTTAAATAACAATACTATTAACAACGTTAATAAATTTTTTAATTGAGACATCATTTCAAAAGTTGAGACTCAATTGATACATTTTTAAACTTAAGTATCAAACTAACACATCTAAATAGAAAATGGATTTCTTCCAACTAATTAGACCTATTTTATTTTAAAATGTACATTCAACAACATACTATTCTTTATTTATGTTAATCACTTTTCTAAAATACAAAAATATCAAACATATATTTTTAACTAATATATATATATATATATATATATATATAATTTTTATTTTATGTTTACATTTATTTTTAATTTTATTTTTTAAATGAAAATTATTTAAAATTAAAATAATTATTTTGTTAATTTTATTTTTGTGTGATTGTTTTTTTAAATATAATTTTTTTTTAAACTTGAAGGAACACATTCACAGATAATTAGTAAATCTTGGGGATTAATAATATAACATTTTCCATTAATATATAGTTAGTGAAAAATATAAAACGCAGAGCATAAATATGATTGGAAAACGTAAATATTCATGACGATAGTGCAGGTGTAATTAGAAACCTTTGTAGTGTAATTTTCATTTCCAAACTCAATTCCCTTTGTTCTCGAACTCTGGTGGTGCTCATCGCGCCCAAACCGTCTCCTCAGTTCCATAGCCAATTGAATCTCGCCTAGCATTCAAGCTCACCACCCCTAAGCTCGCCGTGATCAGCAAGGTCGTCGCGACTGTCAAGCTCATCGCCAACCAGTGCGTGCCGCCACGCCATGGTCACAACCTAACTCCTCGTCAAATAGCCAAGGTAATTCGATTAAAGTAGTTCATACACCCATTAGGTTTTACTGTGTAAATACCTTCTATTTCTGATGTTGGTGTCGCCACATCAGTCAATTGCTTGGTATTCGGAGTCACTTGCATCCTTGTTCTCTAATTTCTCAGTCACTGTGCCGACATTGTCCTTGGTTTCTGGATTTTTTAGTCCAGGTTTAATATGTACAATGTATGTCTAAAATTTGTATAGCAGGTTAGGAATAAAACATTTTTGTTTTGTTCATAGCATGCCAATGACCATTACAATCCTGTACCGCTATTTTTTTAGTTTACCTGCTTCTTTTTTGGTTGATAATGTTGTTATAATTCTGTCTGCAACATAAGATCTTTTTTATTAATAACATGGATTGATTCAACAGATATGAAGTGTAATTATTTTTCCTCATTACTATGGATTTTGCAAATGGGATGTTATTTCGACCAAAAGTAGTAGGAGAAGCAAAGTTTAGGGCTTTGTCATGGTTCAGCCCAGGGGAAAAAATTGGCAAATGTTAATATGTGCAACCCAAACTGTAGGGAAAGCTTCTCTAGTTTATTTCAGACTGGAGGTGGGTAGTGTCACTCTCCTACTAGGATGACTTTAAACTCGGAATTTTAGTTTTGCTGTTAGGAGGAGAGCCAAACCAAAGAAGAGTATTGATTATCAAAGGTGTGAAATTTGCACCTTGTGTTAGACCTAGTAATGCGTATAAAGTAAAATGCTATTCGTGTTGTCAATAGGGTTTAACATGTAATTTGACTAATGGATTTGTGTTTTATAATTTCAATGTAAGGTCCTCCATTTCTATTTGTTACCCTATTTATGGCTAACAATACTCATGTGAACATGGTTATGTCTATGCAGTTTGTAAGTTGTGGGACAGAAGCAGCCTATTTCATCCAAAGCCCAGTTGACAATTTCATTGTTTCGGAGAGAGATGATGCTGCCAAGGGCATTGTTGGCTAGATTCATTCAAAAATCATCCACCGTTTCTCCTTTCCAATTCAATCAACAGGCATATTATTGTGTTTTTATTGTACTAGTGTCCTGTTTCAAAATCTATGCTTATCTCATGGATTTGGAAATTTTGCAGAGAGCATTGCATAGCAGGAATAAGAAAGCATTGGAATTCATTGCTAAAGGCTGGAATGCTTTGAAGGAGGTTGATAGAGTGATAGATTATTGCGAGCTCAATGATAAGCGCCTCATTCCTCTTCTCAGGGTAATGAGTGCTTTATCAACCTATAGCTATTTGCTTCTTTATTTGAGATTTCATATAAGAGAAACAAATAAGTTACTTATTTGAGGTACAATGTTAGACAGCTAAGGAGAATTTTGAGCTTGCTTTGGAAGCTGATAACACCAATACCCATGCTAGGTATTGGTTGTCCAGATTGCATATGAAGTACCATGTTCCAGGAGCTAATAAAGCCGTGTATGTGAATTCTCTCTCCTCAGCTTGTCTTTTCTCTTCCTCTCTTGATATACTCCATTAAGTGTAGAAATCTTATGCCACAATTTTATTTCTATTATTTATTTTAAATTAATAAGCCCGGAGCTTATGATTCTCTAGAAAATTGTTCAAGTCAGGCTACTTTACTATGTGAACTTAGCTGAGTAGCAATCCACAAAGGCCAAGTAAACATTAGAATTGGAAAGGAATGGCTCAATACATTATAAATCTCATTTTTCATAGTATAATGAAACAGATTTTAAGAAATTCTCTATTGATTTTTTCCTTCTTGTCATCAATGTTGAATGACCAGTGTCACTTTTGAGGTTTTATTATTTAATGTGTTTTTTATCATTTTTTAAATAATTTCTGTTGACAGTGTAGTGTACCTATCCACTGATCAGTGGTGACTATTTTGAGTTGTTTTGTCCTTGATTGTTTTATTGATGTCAAATAAAAAAATATTTACAGTTCTATCTACCATGAATTCATAATCGGATTTTCCCTTTCCCCATGCAAACAGAGGTGCTGCTTTATTGGTAGAAGCGGCTGAAATGGGTGATCCTGATGCACAGTATGCACTGGGTTGTCATTTAAGAGTTGAGGTGAGGGCACTCTTAACCTTTATATTGTGATGAAATTGATCAAGTATATATGTAGCAAGCTTTGCTAACTTTGAGTTTATGATTATAATCATTTGTTCTTGTATCTCTTAACGACTATCATTACTGTTAGTTTCTTTTTTCTTTTCTTGCCTGATTATGGAGCACCACTTCTTTAATTTATTGATCTGATCTTGATACATATGAGACAAAACCATGTATAATATGAGATAAAACCCTTAATGGACCAGAAATAGAAATTGTCCTCTTTCTGGATAATTTCTAGAAAGGAGTGTGATTTAATTCTATTCCTGTTTGTTTTCAATAATATTGAAGAAATATTTCTCAATTTGGATATACAGAAGTGGAATTATATATTAATGTTTTATGATTTTTTATACATATCTATATATTTACTCATCTTATATATATAATATTCTATATATTTGTGGAATAATTGTTCCACCTTACCAAATATATATCATATTGGATACATATATAGTCTTTATTTGTCATACACACACATATGTGTGTGTATATGTATGTATGTATGTATGTACGCATAGTTTATTTTGACCGATTGTATTACATTTTTACGAAGTATGTCACTCTTAAATTTTTTTTCCATATTTACATTATTGAATACATTGGAAGTATGAAGATCATGAGAACTCTTTAGTTTTTATTTTTTTACTAAAATATTTTCTCAAAAAAATAATTTGGAGACAGAATGATTATGTCCACTCTGATCAACAAGCATTTTATTATTTGGAGAAAGCTGTGGACCAGGTACGTGACTTTATGGAAGGTGTCTTCTTACCATGATTTAAGAATGTTCATCTAAACCTTACTTGGACTGTGCTATGTTCTAGTTGCATCCAGGTGCTCTATACCTTTTGGGTGCTGTATATTTGACAGGCGACTGTGTCAAGAAAGATATTGCTTCTGCATTGTGGTGTTTCCACAGAGCATCTGAGAAGGTGATAAGAAACACAATATACCAATTAATCAAATTTAAGCCACTGGTTTTCGAGGAAATGCTTGCATCTGGTTCTATATTTTTACTCACTGTTGATTTCTTTATGTTATTTTCTCATCTGTCTGGTCAATTAGACTTTGAGTTCAACATATATTAGAATTCAGATATCATTTGATCATATATGCTGTTATGGTTAATTTGGTTCACATACTTGAATTTAGAGATGACCAAAAATCAGTGACTTTCATCTCAGCTGAAGTATATGTATATATATAAAAAAAGATCTCAAAGAGGAAGAAGGTTACAGTCTATGTTCCTTAGAAACTAGGTACCCAAAACACCTTTTATAAAAGCTGTACAACAAAATAATACACCTATTTCAACTTCTTCCCTCGAGCTTGAGCTTGAGCATATAAATTGTATGTCTTAGGATATAGACTTTGATATCATCTTAAAAGATATACTTTAAACCTAACGAAACTTCACAAACCAGTTTTGTAAGATGAGTTTTGCATCTTATGTAATAATTATTATTTGGTTATATCTTATGTAATAATTATTATTTGGTTATATCTTTAGTTGACGTAAGATCTCAAATAGTATACACTAAGCTTAGAAACATAAACTAAATTTTATGTCCTCTTGAAGACTTAGAATGTTTTCACACCGGTCATTATTGTTGTTGGTGACTCCAATACTAAGTTCCTTGGACAACAACTTTTCCCTAATGAAATGACAATTAGTCTTTGTGTTTGGTTCTCTAAGCATTGGATTGGAGACAATATGAAAGACAATCTGATTACCACGATATAGTTTCATTTCATTTGCTCAACTTCACAAAATTTCAAATCTAGTAGTAGTTGCTTAATCTACACAAGTTCATAGGTGGCCAGAGCCATAAATTCATATTCAGCTTTTGTTGTGGATTGGGTAACAACACTTTCCCCAATCCACATCTAAATGATGCCATTGATTAGACCTAAATGAAAAATCTATCCCCGCTCAACTCAGCAACAACTATGCTGGTGAAGAGCCAGACAGAACCTTCAGCTCTTCTCAATGGTCACTGTAGCAAAGATGAGAATGTTGCAGTTGGTAGGTGCTTGACTAAGATGAACTGACGATACAAGCATCATATATGACACATATCTCGACACTACTGATATGTATTTTAAACGTATCTTGACACTGCTATGTTGAACGTATTGGTGCATCAAATCAAGGCGCTGGACATACTAGACATAATAAGATTTGGAATGAAAGTGTTGTTAGTTGAATATTAAATGCAATATTAAAAGTTGTTAGTAGTTTATTAAATGTATTACTAGAAGTTATTAGAAGTTGTTAGAAGTTTTTAGAAGATTTTAGAGATTTTTTGTAATTATTACTTTAAGGTTTGAGTTCTCTATATATAGAGAAGTTGATGTACTGTTTTAGATGAATCAACAAAAATAATAATCTTCTTTCTTTCAAATTATTCCTTTCAAGTGAAGGCATTAGGGAATAAGCTGTGATAGCAATTATAGAAAAGATGACCAATGTGATTTGGGCACGTGACTACTTATAAAACCCAAATACGGACAGTAGATTAAGAGTAGCCAAATCTTTAGAAGTTGGTGACAGAAAAACTATAGATAAATAAAAAATATTTGTAGTCAATAATTTCTGTAGACATGACATATGACAACTTTGTTTCATTGTTTAATCCACGTAGCCAACTCCATCTAGTTGGAAAATGCTTGGGAGCTATATGAATGCGTCGTTGTACATTAGTATATGTATATATTTCTCATGATCAGGCTTTACCTAGCTAATGACTTTATTTAATTACTTCAGAATGATCTATAATGAAAATACATCCTCGCTTAGCCAATTTTAGCACTTAATGTTTCACTTTAAAAGTTTTATTATTGTAAGAGAAAAATTGCACCTGAATATATGCTCCTTGAAAATTGTTTGGCCTTATTAATCTACAAGAGTTTAACCCAAATAGAGGGTTATTGCCTGTGCTATTTGCACGTGTAAACATGATAAATGTTTACCTGCTTGTTTCAAGAGTTTGCTTAGGTTTCTGGTTTTACACATGTAGGGCCATGCTGGGGCAGCTATAGCATGTGGATCTCTTCTTCTTAAAGGTAAGTTTGTCATTCTATGTTACTCTCTACTTCCGTTCACCCAATTATGTGGTATATCATCGTTACATGCCCTTATGGTCGTAGTAAGTTCGTGATTGGCAACTGCAGGCCCTTTTAGCTCTACTAATGATAATGTCTACCTTAGAAGCTAAATTTCTTTTTGTACATTTAATACTAGTACTGATATGTGGGTGGATACATGTTTAGAAGAACAACATGCCATTGCCAATTGATCTCATACTCAAATACTTGTTTGGTAGAATGAAGGAAGAAGAAAGGGAGAGAATTCATATAGAAAATAATCTTTAAAAAAATGGAATTCGTTACGCTTTTTCTCATCTACTTTGTTCATTTCTACTTCCAAACATCTAAACGTTCAATTTTAGATTTTGGAGGATTTTAGCGTGGACGAGTAAAATAAATATCCCACCATGAGTCAGGGAATTAGTGCTGTTAGATATTTCATAGGCTCATTCAATGGTTGAGATTAAAGCTTATTTACTAGATGACATAATATATTGTTAAAACAAATAAATAAAAACTAATTAAGCAAGAAGAGAACTCTCTCCCTCCAAAGAATTCTACAAATGTTCTAAAATCTCACTTCATTCAATATAATCAAAGTTTCTCTAACAAAAATGATGTGACTATAGCTTACAACCATCTCTTAATGACATTTTAATGTGTCTAACATGAAATGTAAATGTAGAATCTAAATACTTTTAAGTGTGGACGAAATTTGAAATAGACAAAGGGAAAATTTAAATTTCAAAATTCAAAATTTTTCTATTATAGTCGTTATTCATGCTTCATTTACTTGCCGGGCTTCTTCTTGATCTTTCTTTGGCTTTGACTTCCTTGCTTGACCGAAATTTGAGTGGACTGATTTGGGCTAAGAATGATTGCTTCTCGGCTGTTCAATGTTGACACCCCTTACTTTGTTGGATGTAATAGCCCAATTAAGAAATTATTATTTATACCTATTTTAACAAATGAAAAAAAAAAGTAAATTTTTAATATCTAAAATTTACAATCAAAATAGTACTCCACTCTACAAGTATTTTATCTATACCATTAATAAAGGTATTCTTCCTTTTAGTGTAAATTTTTTCCAGTTTTATCTTTTTAGTAATTTTTTTAATTCAAATAATTACTCATAATAGAAAAATCATTTATACTATGACATAAAATTACCTATGGTAAATTTTTGCCCAAAACTTCCATTCTGTATCTATCCTCTCTTCCAAACTAAATTTAATTCTCATATTATTCATCTTTATTCATTATCCCCACCAAACATGGAATGAGTGTTGAGTCTATAATATAAGGCCCCCGCAGAACATGTAGAATGTCCATATAAAATGTATGTAGAAAAAAAAGCAGTTTTTATGAGTAAGGAGAAAACATAGGTTGTTGTTATACAAGTAATGTCAAATTCCGGGATAAGATTGATGGTCCCTGAAATAATTGACTGATTCCCTTTGAGTATGCCTTGTTCCGTGCAAAGAGAAGATAGGATTTACATACTGCACTTCTGGTTGGATGTTGTGGCTTGCATTGCGCACAACTTTTGATTATCTTGTATAGTGGTACTAACGAAAGAAAATATTGTGCGTCAGGTGTTGAGATTCCAGAATCGTTAATAAAATTCAGTAAGAAGAGAGGTGCAGCAGCTCATAGACGAGGGAAGAGTAAGGGAAGTGTTGCAATTGAGCCGGTAGAGATGGCAAGAGAAAAGTTTGAAATTGCGGCAAAAGCAGGGTGTAATCTTGGATTCAAATGGCTTGCAAGGTTGGAGGAGGAAGAGAGACGGGCACTCACGGAAGGGCACTGACAAGTGCGGTGCTTTTTTGTAGCAGAACCTATGAAATATCATTTAGCTTCTCTGAATTATGTATTCTAGTCACTGAAAAAACAATAAAGCAGTAGATTAGTGATATTTTAGCAGGAGTTAAGCTCAAAAGGTGCCATTTCATTATTTCAATGTTCTGAAAATCTATCCTGAAAAGACCAGGTCTAGTCCCTGTATCTTAGGGTACATCTTATAATTACTACACCAATAGATATGATTGATGAATGTCTAATATGAGAATGTTAGTTATTTTAAACTATTTTGAAATTAATTATAGAAAATATGTTATATTTTTATCGGCAAAGTTCAGATATTTTGATATTCCAATTATTTTATATAACTAGGATATAATTGTTCTTAAAAATATTAAATTTTTAGTTATATCTTTATCTTTAGTGACTAATTTGAATATAAATATTTTATTATTAAAAAAAATTTATTAACTAATGTTTTTGTTTATTTTCGCATGAGTTTAAAGGAAAGAAAAATGAGTGTTTTCGTTTATTAATAATTAATATTTTTTTGTTTTTTATTCTTTTTTCTTAATCTAAAAACAATTTGGAGTATATTTTTCTTCTCTCATTTCCTTTTATATTCTCAAATTTATTCTGAAATCTATAAATATAACAAAACATGAGCACAAAAAACAACCCTTTGTCATATGTCGGGTTTTTTTTACTAAAAGGGTATTTTTTTTAGGTAAATTACTATAATGGACAGATTTTAAAAAAAAAAAATTATTAACTCTGAGATAAGAACACGACTTATTTTTGAAAGTAGAAATCGTGTGCACGGGAAATACTTGCTTCACTCAAACAATCTAGTGTTAAAAATGTACGCCGTATTAAATTTTAAAAAAGGGTTTATTATTTTAAAAAATACTAATTATTGTTACACAACACATAAGTTACATTATTATAACGTGAGGTTGGAAAAACTTAAAAAAAAAAAAAATCAAATCAATGGTTAAGTGGCTTAGTTAACAAATCAGTTTAAAAATTGGTCAGCTAACTTTTAAAAAATATATAAAAAAAGTACAAGAAAATCTATAGATAAAAAAAAACAGAAACAACTAAAATTTAATAATAGGCAAATAAAAAAGGTCAAGTACATATCTATAACAGAAAAACAATATTAATTTAGTCTAGTTGATATAATTGGTAAAAGAATTTCAGGAAACAATCATAGAAGAGTTTCATAATTCAACGTTAAAAATATAAAAAATTCTAAAAACAATACATATATTAAAAAGGTTGATAAGAAATTGCATTCACACTTCACAACACATAGCCTGAAAAGTATAGAAATTGTCAACAACATATGTTGGGTATTGGGCTTCCTTCCTATGTGGAGAAAAGACCAAAAACTTGAGAAGTCAATGTCTCACTTAACTAGTAGAGAGGCGGCTGCAAAATAAATAGAGAAGCAGAACAATAGAGTCAGAACACACTGAAAGTAGGTAAGAACTTGTGGACCAACCTGGTCCATCATGGGTTCGGGCTGGGTTGGGTTAACATTTTTTTATAAATTTTAGTACAAGCTAGTTTTTGATCCAACCCATCAAGAACCCGGATCACCCGGGTTGAACCCGTGGTGAGCCGAGTTGGCTCATCAACCCACCCACAAATAAATGGTCACACAATTTTTTTTTTTTACTTGGGTTGGGTTGGGCTATTTTTTTTTTCTTAGCCAACATATTGGGTTGACAAATGTAAACATAATATTTTTGTGATTTTGATTTGTGTTTGGGGTTGAACATTATTTTGGATTGTATTGAAGTTTATTTAGATTTTAATTATAATTAAAATTTAGTTTTTCTTTTTAGACGGAAGAAAACAAAATTGTATTTTTTTAAATTAAGTGAGTCAGTGAGCCACCCGTTTAATTCACCAACATGTGGTTGTCGAAATAAGTTCAAATTTTTTTGACTCACTAACAAGTGAACCAAGTAGGATTGATTCACTAAGTGATCAATCCGTGGTGGACTGGACCAGACCGGCTGGATAACTTATTTTGATAACTCTACACATAAGGATAAGACCATTAGCTCTTAAGCTAATAATAAATTTGAATCAGAGCAAATCTCGTTAGCTTTTAAGTTAATAATATTTTGGATAATGATGAATCTTCAAACTATATGTTATGGATGTCAAAAAAGATTTACAGAAGTTTTAAAGGATAAAATATACAAAATACATTAAAAATTTTTGAAATAATTTCATTGATATATTACTATACATGTAAGAAAAATTGTCTAACCATAAACCAAGCTCCGCCACTAATAGGCTAATAATGAATTGGTAATGGATGAAATAATTGAAAGTGTATAATGGAGAAAACATAGGATAGAAGAAATGAGAACGAAGGAAGGAGATGAAGAGAATAACGTGGATAAAGGAGATGAGAAAAAAATGTAGATGAATGTGTATGGATGGAAAAGATAATTGTTGACGAAAGAGATGAATATGCGTGAAGAAGATTAATGTGAATGAAAGATATGAGTGGAATGAGATTTATGAATGTGAATAAAGAATATGAGTGTGATGAATTATATAGAAAGTGAAAGAAAAGAATTATGAATGAGAAGATTTATTATCTTTAGATATGCATAATTAGATTAAAGTGATCTACAATAAATATCCAATATGAAAAACCTATAACTTAGTGTGGCACTATCTTAAATAAATATAAAAGTCAAAAATAAATTAGGTTAGCGTCCACTAAATCCATCACTACAAAAAAAATGCGTTTTAGTGACCACCCATTTTGGTCGCTAAATGACCAAAAATTGATCGCAAATCGTTTAGTGACCGAAATAGAAACTAAATAAAATTAGTGACGAAAATCCTAGTCGCAAACCACTTAGCGACCGAATTTAAATTTGGTCGCTAAATAGCCATTAAAATTATGGTCACTAATCGGTCACTAAAAATTTGGTCACCTTAAAGCATTGGAGACCAATTTAGCCACTAGAATTTCAGTCTCTAATTCGGTCGCTAAAAGTGACAAATTTTAATTTAATAAATATATTTTTGGTCGCTAATTCAGTCACTAATAGATACAATTTTTAATTTAATTAAAATAATTATTGGTGGCTAATCGGTGACTAATTTAATAATTAAATGAAGATCAAATTAGTGAAATAATTGCTAATATATCTATAGATTACTAATTTAATTTAATAATTAAATAATTTAATAAATCAATTGGTAATACTTGCTAATATATCTATAGGTTACTACTGATACAATTTTGATTATATTAGTTTTTTCCTACATTGTCAATTCTAAATATATTAGAATTTCTCATTAAATTAAAAAAAACCACAATTGTAAAAAATTTATAATATATAATTAAAAGTAACAAATATTAAAAGTACAATGTTCATATTTAAATTTAAAGATACAAATAAATACAAAGATTTATCGATTCCTATTTTCATTAATTAATTTTTATTGTTGTGAATAGTTTAAGTGTTCTCCTTCTTCAATTCCTATTTTCATTCCAAAATCCTATAATTTAAAGTTAAATCACATAACAAATAACAAGGTAAAAATAATAAAAAATTTAAGTTAACCACAATAAAAAAAATTAATAACACATAATAATAAAATTCATTCACTAATGCAAAATTATAAAATATTTCACAACTAATCAATTACATACAGTAACTTCTAAATTCTGAAAAATAATAAAAAAGTACAAAACTCTTCAGCTACCAACCAACATCATTCATCCCGCAAGCACAACCACGCCGAAACGACAACTCTTCTGCTGTCACCCAACACCATTCATCTCGCAAGCACAACAACACCAAAACGACGACACCCACCTTTCACGAAGAACACTAACCACCATTACACAATCCATATGCACCTTGCCACCGTCTACAAAGTCAATGTAGTTCCCCAAACAAAGTCAAAAGCACTGGAAACCAAGCGGTGAGTAAACCCCTGCACAAAAGTGAAAGCGCCGGTGACGAAAGTGAGATTCAAGAAGATGAATAAGCAATTATACTGTGGAAGAAGACAAAAAATGGTCGTTCATAGTGGCATTAGATGAACTTCCCATGGCGGCCAACGTTGTCCACAACAACTTTGTTTGAACGAGGAAGGCTTGGTTGCAGGGTGTGGTCTGAGTGAGCACTGACCGCAAGTTTGAGACGTCTCATGAAGAATGAGTTGCGATGTCTGGCCACCTATTTTGGTTTGAGAGGCCGCAAAAATGATTTAGGGAAACAGTAAAAAACCTTATACTATTAAAAAATATTGAAATAAATATTTATTTGTAATTAAAGTTATTTTTATCAATCAAATTTAAACAGCAATTACTTAAAAAGAATTATAAAAATAATAAAATATTAATAATTTATAGTAATAAAAATCTTATATTATAAAAAAAATTTAAACAAATATTTTTCTATAACTAAAATTATTTTCATAAATAAAATTTAAATGAATGAATTGATTAATTAACTCAAAAGTTAAAACAATTATAGAATATTAATAATTAATAGTTTCGAATTGGAGTGCGTTAAATTTGAGATGTAAATGGTTTCGAATTTTATTTTCTTTAAATGTTAGTAGAAGGAAATTTGAATAGGAGATGAACTAAGATTTTCTTTAATTTATAAATTTTAAGAAAATATCAATAAAATTTAAAAATAATTTAAGTATGATTTTATAAAATTATAAACCGTTAACATACGAAATTTTTATTGCAATATTAAGTAGATTTTAAATTTAACTTTTAGAAATCTCTATAAAATATTAAAAAAAAATCTTAAAATTTATTCAATATTTTTAAGTAAAATAAATATAATAAAAACATTACTTATAAAATAAATAAATAATAACAGTGTACAAGTTAGAAATATGAATAATTTTGATTCTGAATGGTGGTGGTAATGTTGATTATGGTAGTGGTGGTGGATGTGGTGTTGGTGGTGGTAGATGTGGTGGTGATGTTGGTAGTGATGGTAGTGGTGGTGGTGATTGTGAAATCAAATATATTATATTCATCTTAAATTTGTTAACACAAATAAATCAAGTCCCAATATATTTTTCGTAAGATTTAGATTTAAAATATTCTTTTAACTAATTGTCAACTTCTCCTAATTGGTGGTGGTGGTGATGTTGGTGATGAAGGTGATGGTGGTGGTGATGAACATGGTCCTGACAATGGTGATGGTGGTGGTTGTGGTGGTGATGTTGGTTATGATGGTGGTGGAGGTTGTGGTGGTGGTGGATGTGGTGGTGATGGTGGTGGTTGTGGTGGTGGTGATTTGGTTAGGGTGGTGATGTTGGTTATGGTGGTGGTGGCGATGGTGATGGTAGTGGTGGTTGTGGTGGTGGTGATAGAGGTTATGGTGTTGGTAGTGATTGTGGTGGTGTTAGTGGTGGTGGTGATGGTGGAGGTGGGGAAAAAAACTTATGTGTAGCAGCAAATTGTAAAAGTAAATAATTTAGTTATTTTATAATTTATATTAAATACTAATTTAAATTTTTTATCATGTTAGTTTAATCTAATTACATAATTTTATAAAAAAATGTATATGGTTTAACAACTAAAAATATTTGGTGGCTAAATATCATATTAAATATATTTTATAAAATAAAATTTATTTTGGTCACTAAATCGGTGGCTAAAACATTACATATTAAAGAATGTTTAGCGACCAAAAATATTTGGTGGCTAAATATCATATTAAATATATTTAATAAAAAAATATAATTTTGGTCGCTAAATCGGTGGCTAAAACATTACATATTAAATAATGTTTAGTGACCAAAATTATTCGGTGGCTAAATATCATATTAAATATATTTTATAAAATAAAATTTATTTCGGTCACTAAATCGGTGGCTAAAACATTACATATCAAATAATAATTAGCGACCAAAAATATTTGGTGGCTAATTACCATATTAAATATAGTTTACAGAATAAGATTTATTTTGATCGCTAAATCGATGGCTAAAACATAATATTTAGAGACTAAAAATAGTCGGTCGCTATATAAATAAAAGTTATTGTACATTTTTTCAGTCGCTAAATCAGTGGCTATTTGCGACTACTATAAATCGGTGGCTATTTCAGTCACAATTTGTGACTAAATTATTTCGGTGACTAATATCAGTGACTAAATTACATTTTTCTAGTAGTGCATACTAGCCTTATTTATTTTTATAGTTAGTATTTGCTAAGTGATGTTAACTTAAATAAATAAAATATCAAAAATAAATAAGTTGACCTTATTTATTTTAATTTTTTTTTATATGTAGCATCTATTTAGCCAACACTAATTTAAATAAATTAAATATGGTTAGCATCTACTAAGTTGAAACTAACGTCATTTTTTTTTTTATAAATAGCACCCATTTAACTAATCAATGAGAATTTATGCAATCCTAATTCAAAATGCACATATCACATGCTCGAGAGCGAATGTCGAAGCACTGCAAAGAGATTTTTTATGGAGAAAGGGATTTATGTCATCTTTTGATAGTTGATAATCTACTATAGATTAAAAGATTTAAATTATAAGTTACTATTTTCAAACTCTATTGGAAGAAGAATATTGAGGTGATTGGAGCTCTATAAAAGCTAAACTATTGGATTTATTTGAAAAAGAAAAAAAAAATATTTAATCAGCATGAACTTGAAATGTATTCTTATTGAATTTAAGATGTTAAGATATTCAACCTTTTCATTATTAGAAATTTCATTGTAATTTTCTTTGTATACTATGACCTCTATATATGAGAAGAATGTTAAGAATGGATGTAAAATGTTAAGATTTTTTTTTTTGTATTTATAAAGAAAAAGAAAATGAAAGGTAAAATAGTGAATGTAAAATGGATAAAAATTTATTTGGTACGACATAAATGTTAAGAATTGCACTTTAAATACAACTCAATTTTATAAAATTGATTTGTAAAATGAGATTTGTATTCATTTATATACTCTCATATCATATTAAGAAGTGATCTTTTAAATTTAACTTAATTTTACAAAATCAAGTTGTAAAGTAAAATGTACATCTACTTATATATTATAATTAATCTTATCTCTAATCGACACGAGATATTTTTGACATGTTTATCTCTTTGTATATATTCTTGTCTATCTAGCACAAAACAAAAGAATTCCACACATTTGTTTACGATAGACTCACCATCTACTTGTTTATTTTTCGTATTTTAGTCGAACTGCTTCCATCTGCTGCATAATATATTATGTCCAACCGTCCAAAGAATTTTATATTTCACTGTTGTTGATTTATTACCCCATGAGATAGGCTTTCCCACTAATGACTATATAAGTATCGCTAAATTTTATGTTGTTTTTGTCTAGATTTATATAAATTTTAAAAGATAAAAAAGTCATATTGGTTAAAATTAAAGTTTGAAGATATAAGTTTGCTAATATCATCAAAAGAATGTCTTGTCAAGATCAATTAAACATGTCTTATTGAAGATTATTCCAAAAAATATTTGATTTAAAGTCAAATTAAAGATGTTGAAGTTAAAGTCAAACCAAATAAAAAACGAGATAGAGTTGTTTATAATAGTTTTTTAAAACTCCATCAACTTCTCCTTGCCACTCCTAGACAAATCTTATAAAATGATACAAATAAATAAAATCTTACCTAAAATCTAATCATGAACTTTTAGCACACAGTGATGAAACACATTTTTCTCTTATTTGCACCATCTTACTTTAAGGTACTAAACAATATTGAATTAAACTGGCAGTAAAAAAAACAAAGTTTAAAATTTGGTCTGATTTATTATAATTTATTGATGAACTGAGATACAAAACCCAATAGGAAAAAACAAAAATAAGAAAGGAAACACTGTTACGTTGGAAGGCAGGTTTTAAGATAAACACAGAAAGAAAGTCTGCTGGTAATAATTCAAGCATTGGCCAAAAGGTAAGCCTCGATGACCTTGAAAAGAGCATCACTCTTGGCCTTGCCAGCTTTAAGCTCATCTTCATTGGGTGGAGCATCTCCTTTGCTGTGGTATTTTAT
>Ga0214544_1001026_pt1 | contig 56098 bp, 29 predicted proteins | sample CNSS3metaG_FD_160074 | JGI IMG/M metagenome (GOLD analysis project Ga0214544, IMG submission 160074) | Root nodule microbial communities from cowpea collected in UCLA plant growth center, Los Angeles, California, USA - CNSS3 | ecosystem: Host-associated > Plants > Roots > Nodule | place: USA...
TATATATATATTAGGTAAAGTTTAGCGGGTACGGGTATCCACGGGTACGGATACTATGATACCTGTACCCGTCCCGTTAACATGCGGGTATCAAAAATACCCATACCCGCGGGTAGCGGGTATCCATTTTTAATATCCATTTCCTATCCGTTGCGGGTTTTATCCGCGGATACCCGCGGGTACGGATTTTTTTGACATCCCTAGTGTTTATACTCCAAGACCGCGCTACTATATTATCCTTGTAATGTTTCCTTTAATTAGGATTATTGATTAAATGAGACTTTACAGTATATATTTTATTTTAATAAAATATATAACTCAATAAACTAATTATGGTCTTGATCCTGTAATATTACTTTTTTACTACATATTATTAACCAATTATGGTCTTGATTTTACAATTTAAAACAAACAAATTTATATCCAAATATTACTTTTTATTGTTATTATTATAGTTAATATAATTTATTATTATTATTATTATTTTTATTTTTATTTTTTGTATTTTTAAATATTTATTATTTTAAAATAAAAATAAAAATAAAAATATTTAATTTATAATTAATAATTTTTTCAAATTATTTATTAAAATTTTTATTTATAACTATATATAATTATAGAAATTAAATAATTACATAAATAAATTATTTATTTAAATATTAAAATAATTATATTTAATTTTTAATGAAAGTTAAAAAAAAAAGTCGTGCTAACTGTATAGAAGATGTGACTAATTAAAAACAGAAAAAGGTAAAAGGCGCAAACTTAATGCCATGAAAGACATACAGAAAATATCATTAGATATGAAATAGCAAAATTAAAAAAAAAAAATAGAGAGAGTAAAAATTGTATTCTTTAAAAGAATAAAAAAATTCTATATTTAGATGAAAAAAAGATAATTAAATTAAGAAAATATTTTAAATAAACAAAATAAACCTTAACTTGTCATCAATCATAAGGACGGAGATTTGGAAACATTTACCAATGACCTGCAAGTGAATTACGTAAATATTACTAAAATATTTTATATTTCACGAAATTGTTTCTCATATTTCCTAAAAGGATTTTCTGCGGAATTTACTGCAATAAATATCTTGAGAAAAGGTTTGTGCAAAAAAAGATCCACAACAAAATTATACGAAAAATAAAATATAGTAAATTTTCTTAAAACAAATTGACTCTATGAATGCTTAATGATCACAACTAGGGATGTCAACGGGGTGGGTAGAGTACGGGTAGTAGCTCCCCCGTACCCTATCCGCTGGATAATATTTGTCTCGTATCTGTACCCATATCCGTCGGGTATCCGTTATGCGGGTACCCATCTATTTCTTTCATATCCACGGGTAGCCACGGGTATCTAAAAAATTATTTAAAAAATAAATATTTAATCATAAATTCAAATAAAATAAAATACATCAATGTCATAAATTTTAAATAAAGTTCAAACAAACTCAAGTTCAAATAATTATAAAAATAAATATAAAATGAAATTCAACATTATGAAAATTCTTTAATTAGTGTTTCGATCAACAAGTCCACTTTCTTCGATTGATTCTTGAAAAATAATCAAATAATAAATCTCAACTGTCACATGCCAAGTATTCTTATTTTGATTCCATAATTTGACAACAAGCATACCACAAACGTCATTGTCTATATAGAGTTTGATGTATATGTCCAATCTCAAAGAAGGGAGAGGAGAAAGAGAAGAATGTTAAGGGGTGTACTTGGAAGAAGACAATGTACCAATATTTGAAACTGAAAGAATGAAGAGAGAAGAAGATAAGATGTGTAGATTAGAAAATATTAGATCAGAATATTTGTTACTAATATATACATAAGAGTATTTTTGTGAATTAAAGTTTAGCGGGTACGGATACTATGATACCCGTACCCGCCCCGTTAACATGCGGGTATCAAAAATACCCGTACCCGCAGATAATGGGTATCCATTTTTAATATTCATTTTCTACCTATTGCGAATTTTATCCGTGGATACCCACGGATACAGATATTTTTTACATCCCTAGTCACAACAACCTCTTCTGTATTAGGAAATGGATACTCCTTTCCCTAACTATCTTTTTGTTTAAAAATTCTTATTATTTTATTATTTAATTTTGTAACTATTTCTATAAACTCAGTTAGCTATCCACGCTAAAATTATTGATTATTTATTTTTATTGTTTTTTTCTGTTATAATTACAAAGTGGACATATACATAATGATTGTATTTCTTGTAATAATATATAATTATTCAGTGTAATTTTTTTCTAGAATTACTTCTGTAACATTTAACTAATTATTAAATTAGAAAAAAGAAAAATATCTGGACAATATTTTCATTACATTTTAAGGATTTTTAAAATAAACTTTCTCTTTTTAAAGAAAATTGCACACAATCACAAAATTTTATGCAACACTATTTTTTCTGTTTTCGTAACGAGAATAGGGCAAAGACCTGGGTTAGTCTTCTACATCATTTATCTTTCAACAGAATTTGTTTACTTGAGTGAAAAGAAGACTAAGAGCGAATTCCTACTCTATTTTTGGTTCAGTAAAAATACCAAAAAATCAACTTCTTACCGGAAACTAGATTATTTTCAAACCTTTACCCAAAATTAATATAACAATTTAATTTGAAAGTGTTAGATTATAAATAAAACAACCTGATCATAAAGAGCAGATCAAATTCTATCATACTATCAATTATCCTCAATATATTAAGAGCAGTCTCACTACCCAAAATAGCATAATGCGAAAGTATACATTTTAACTGAGAAAGTAGATAAAAGATTGGTACCCGTAGAACACTCAAAATCAATGAAGGACCAATCTTTCTAGAAAGAAGTGTGTGTGAGACAATATTACTTTCTTTCTGGTAGGTTATCCTTAACGTAATTATAATTTTTCGTCATAATAAAGTTGACTATTGGGTATCAATTTCATATCCTCACTAGTATCAGATCGTTCATTGAATACTTCAACCCATCACAGACCGTTCATCAGAAACTCAAAATTATGTATTATCCATAAAATAAATAATCATGTGCAATATAATTGATCATAACAAATAGTATAATTTATTGATTAATGTTATTCCACAATAATAACAAACTAGAGAATAATAATTTTATATAATAAATTTATAAAACACAATCGTCTCCTACTTGAATAACATTAATAAATTAATTATATCAATTGCAATATAAGCACAAAGGCTAATTAAGAAATATAAACATGAATCATAAAGATAATATCCGATAGGGATACATATCATATGCTTAGATTTCTTAAATAATGGATAATAAATAAAATAAAAACATACATAAAATATATATGATCCCAAAATGGTTCATACATTTTTATATGCTAGAAGAGATGTAATAAAAATGACGTCATTGATAAATTTACATCTCATGAAGACTATAATAATATAAATTGTAAATTTCAGACTCCTACTAACATAGTGCATCAAAAGACTTAACCATAACCATATGAGTTACATGATTTTGAAAAACTCCAATAGTTAAGTGTTTAGTTAGTGGATCTGCTAACATATTTACTATAACAGTATGCCCAATTTGAGTTTCAAAATCCAGAACTTTCTCTTTAATAAACCAAAATTTTATATAAAAAATGTTTTGTGAAAGTAGAGCTTTTGTTGTTTTTAGAGAAATGCACAACAATAGTCTTATCACAATATATTACAAGTGGCCGAGAAATACTTTCAACAATTTGAAAGTCAAAAATCAAATTTTAAGCCACATAGCTTGATAAGAGCTTCATAAGAAGCAACATACTGCCTCCATGGTAGAAGTAGCAGTAAGTGTTGTTTAACACTCTTCCAAAAAGTAGCTTCTCCTATAATCATTAAACCAAAGTTGTTAGTAGATTTTCAGTTGTCAGGGCAACTAGCAAAATCAGAATCAGATAACCAATGACCTAAAGTTTTCAGACTTCTTATAGGTCAACATGTTATCCTTGGTTTCTTGCAAATATCAAAATACCTTTTAACAACTTTCTAGTGACTCAAACTTGGGTCGCTTAAGTATCTCCCTAAAGCATTAATAACAAAACTAATATTGGGACGAATACAAACTTGGTCATACATTAAAGTAACAACAGCGAAAACATATGGAACTATTTTCATTTCAACTCTATCATTACTTATCATTTTGAGGACATTGAGATTTAGAGAGCTTGTTGCTTTTGAATCGGTGCTACATATGAGGAGCAAGAATGCCACATGACCTATCACAAAAAATCTTAATGTCTAGAACAAGAGAGGCATCACCAAGGTCCATCATAAGTGGCTATTTAACATAAATTTTGTCTTAGTCTAAAGTTCAACACTGCTTCTAGCAAGAAGAATGTAACCAACATATAAAACAAGAATAACAAAATCTGAGCCATTTTCCTTGAAGCCAAAATAAGTGACCACTTGATCAAATTTCAAATATCATTGTGTAGAAACATTTCTCAGCCTATAAATAAACTTCTTCAACCTACAAACGAAATGCTCTTTGACTTATTTTAGCAAAAGTCATTAGGTTGAACCATATAGACTTCCTCATAGTATATTTCAACATCATCAGACCCACTATGTTTGAGTTTTCCCATTTCTTACAAGAAGTTATGTGGATAGTAGTGGACTTAGGAGTAAGAGATGAAGGCTCTTCCTCTCTTAAAGAAAACTCCATATTGGTAATTGTCATATACAAGTCCAAAGATTCTTTCTCGTCCTTAAAATTTGTCTCATTCAAAGTTTTGACCAAAGTCAATTGCATAGCCAAAGAAGCCAATATCAAAATGACAGAGAAACAACTAATATGCACAATTATTGTGGAATAAAATTTAATGTTTCTGATACATAGTCAAATATCCATGCCTATAATATCAAATTGCTCATCTATTATGATCTCACCTAAGGGTCCTGAATCATAATAAATAAGAAATATAATGAAGAAATAAAATATAATGCACAACTCATGTCATAAAGAAATCTAATATCGATAGGGTATAAGGAAAAATAATTGACATAAGATAAAATTCAAAGTACATTGTATCAAGAAATAAAATACATTAACAAGACATATCAACAATGCAGGGTTGACATCAATGTAACATAAAACTAATTATTGAGATAATTAAATTATCTCATTCATAAAAAATTTCATACAACTATATACACGATAGGTGAGTTCACAATTATATAAAATTATATTGCTTCTGCTTAACAAAATATTATAAAATTATATTATGCATGAACAACCCCTTAAATAACCATAAAAAATGTAAACATTTACATATAAGGGTAAAAAATTTAATAGGTAAAAAATTTAATTCAAATATAAACATGCTACCGGAAAGAACATAAAAAAAATAAATTTTATTTAGGAAATAATTAAAATGAATTATTTCATCCACACAATATTTCATACGAATATACCCACCATAGGTTAGATCACAATCCTATGAAATTATATTACCTCTTCATTGAGAAAGTAGATGAAAGATTGGTACTCGTAGAACACCCAAAATCAATGAAGGACCAATTTTTCCAGAAAGAAGTTTGTGTGACACGATACTGCTATCTTCTGGGTAAGTTATCCCAAGACGTGACTATAGTTTTTCGTCATCACAAAGTTGACTAATGGGTATCAATCTTATATCCTTACCAACAGGAACTAAGGACCTCTAATGTATAATCCATAAAATAAATAATCATGTGCAATATAATTGATACTAACAAATAATATAATTTATTGATTAATGTTAATCCATAATAATAACAAAATGAAGAATAATAATTTTATATAATAAAATTAGATAAAATACAACATGACTTAAATTTTTTGAAATACAACATACACTCTCATTTTATACTTAAAGAATGAGAAAAATAATTATTCATTTAAAAAAAATATATTTGAAACCTCCTTTAACAATTCATAACTTAAAAATACAAAATTTGTTTTTCCCCTTCTCAATATCTCAACAATGATATTTAATCCAAAGTACTGTGGAAAAATCTCTCAATTAAAAATCGAGACATATAAGGGTATTTGGCATCGGTTGAGTGCCACCCGAGACCAAACACCTAACGGCTAGTGGCATTTTTGAAAAATGCAGCCCCGTTTTTGGCTTCGGGTCTTTGGAACCGAAGCATATAACGACTTTTGGCACTGGTTTTGAGCGAACCAAAGCCTATAACTATGTTGTGCTTCAATTTTTTTTTTCTGAACCGAGGCATAAAAGTTGCCTGAAATTGCAAAAATGTCACCGCGTCATATATGCTTCGGTTCCTGGACAACCGAGACATATAAGGCGAGTTAAAATGTGAAATCTGCACCATTGGTTTAAACATTTGCATATCATGGTGACCAAGTCACCTTCACATCTAGATACTTTATGCTATCTTTTATGATATGGTATTATTACAATATAAAACTTTATTCCTTACTCGTTAAAGCTTGTTGACATTTTAAAGTCAAGTTCCCAGCTCCTCCTATCACACATGAAAGTTGAACCTATAAAAAAGAAAATTGATCAAAAAAAGACGTCATGAGACTTTTCTAAAACAAATTCTGATTAGGCAAACTTATTCTATTTTACACCAAGAACCCTAAGTGGGCTCTATACAAAAGGATGAACAAGTATTGCATAGATGTAAAGAGAAAAGTAGAGAAAGTAAAAAAAATGTATTCTAAAGAGTGAGATAATAATTTTTTCTGAAATAAAGTTTGCATAATTGTTTATTTATATGTTTTATGCTTAAATAACAAAATATACATACATTGTCTTAATTATAACACTTCTACTCTTAAACAATCAACTAGATCCTTACATAATTTAAATACAATTATTTTTTTTTCTTTACACAATCCATAACTTTCTTACCATTGCTCCATTAAATTTTTATTTTTTTACGAATGATCATATAGAAAAAAAATTAAAATATATAATTAATTAAGTAGAATACTTTTAAAATTACAATTTAAGTATAACTATTTCCTCTACACATAATCTGTTTAATAGTTCATTTTTCTACAATTTTTTCATTGACTTTTTATTTTTTAGTATCTCTTACATCAAACAAATTGGTGAAACAATTAAGTATGTCTTTTAAAATAAATATTTGATATAACTTCAATTACAATATTTAAATAATGAATCGAATTATTTTTAAAATTGTTTGAAAGTATGGAAACACAAACGTGAAAAACGCCTGTACTTTTGCTAAAATAAAATCATGCTAATGAAAGAATTTATATTATATTCAGATAATATTTCTCTTATGTAAACGGTTAACAACATACATTTAAATTAACTTTTTATTACAGTTTGCATCATTAACAAAATATTAACACATAAACTAAAACAAATTTTAACTTTTTAATCTCTCTTAAGAAATATATTTTTCACGTCAATAACTATATTTGTAAACACAGTTACATGGATCCAATTTTCTAAAAGCCAACATTCTTTTCACTCTTTTTTTATTAAAAAATATGGGTTAAATATCTTTTCAGTCACTAAGCGAAATTGAAATTCATCTTTGTGTGAAACTTTGATATATTTTGGTCTTCAAATTTTAAAGATAAATAGATATAGTCTTTCTAACTCAATTACTCAAAAAAATTTTTGACGTTTCAAATGTATTTTGCAATAGACAATGAATCGAGAATAAACAATTCAAATGCTAGTATGAAATACATTTGATACGTCTACATAATTGGGTTAAAATGATGGTATTCGTTCATTGTTAAAGTTTGAAAATAAAAAGTATATCAAATTTTGAACAAAGATGAATATTAATTTTGTGTTAAAGTTCAGATACTAAAAACATAGTTAATTCTTAAAATAGACAATGAATCCCAAATAAACAATTTAAATACTAACATGAAACGCATTTAACATGTCTACATAATTGGGTTAAAGTGATGTTATTCGTTCATTGTTCAAGTTTGATAATAAAAAATGTATCAAATTTTGAACAAAGATGAATTTCAATTTTATATTAAAGTTCAGAGACTAAAATTATAGTTAACTCTTAAAATATATCAATGTACTTAAATTTTTTTAATCTATACAACTTAAAAATATATTTATTGAATTGAGAAAAATAAACATGACAAAAGATTAAATGATTTATCATGATTAGTTGCTTACTTGTTATTAATAGCTAATGCTGCCATCTTAGAGTTGTATAGGTTTGACCTCTCTTTGTTGCATATTCAAAATAGAGTTGAGAGAAGATCCGACAGAGAATTTTGTTAATAAGTTGCCAGTACCAAATCCTCCATTGCTTCCAAAACAAGAGTGGACCAAAAATCATTCCATGGCCAAAAATCAGTCCCAGTTCCACACTAAGAAAATTCCAATCAATGGTAGAAACTAAGGTTTGATGTTGTTCTAACACCCCTGGCTCTCTGCTATCGAATTCATCAGTCAATGGAGGACCGTAGAGGCCATCATTGCCTTGAAAGGAAGAAGCTGGAAATGACTGAAGTTGGGTACCTGTTGGTATCTTTCCCACCAAATGATTCGAGGAGAGGTTCAGGAATGATAGGAAAGATAAACTTGCGAGCTCTGAGGGAATATTTCCTTCGAATGAGTTATTTGATAAGTCTAGGGACTCAAGCTCCTTCAGATTTCTAATTGACGGTGAAATTTGGCCAGAAAAAGCATTGTTTGACAAGTTCAGTGCATAGAGTTCCTTAAAGTCAAATAGCTGTTTTGGTATTTCTCCTTCAAAATTGTTGAATGAGAAGTCGATCGAAGTGAAAACACTTAAAATCTTAACCAGATCCCTCTGTTGCCCTTTCATTGTAACTGTCACTGAATCATAATAATATATTTTTCTGAATTCTCTCCCAACGACATACTCATAACCGATATGTTTTACCATGTATGCAGATTGGTTTTCATGAGACATCGTTGCTTGCCACCTTGTGAAAAAGGATTGAGGTAGCTTGCCACTGAAATTGTTAATGGCTAGATCAAGTATTTGAAGAACGGGCCATGTGGCATTGGTGTTTGGACATCCAATGTGACCATATAAATTATTTTCTCGCAAGACTAAGACTTGGAGTGTGGATATGTTCTTCAGCAAGCACGGAAAGACATCCGTGATCTTGTTTTGTCCAAGGTCCAATACTCGTAATGATGTGCAATTAGAAAGGGATTTCGGAATCTTTCCATCAAATTTATTTTGATGGAGATCCAGAGTCCTTAGAGAACAGTCACCTGAAATCTTACCTGGGACAGCAGGACCCATGAGACTGTTCTTTCTAAGATTTAATACCTCAAGACTCCCACCAGTTTCGAATAAACACGAGGGAATTGTTCCAGAAATATTGTTATCGGAAAGATCAAGCAGGCAAAGAGATGAAGCATTGCAGAGGGAATCAGGGATACCGCCTCTGAAAGTATTTCTTGAGAAATCCAAATACTCCGCATATGTAGGAATATAAGATATTTGCCCATGAAGTTCATTATCGTGAAGATCAAGAATACCCAAATAGGTAGAAAAATTACGCAAAGGTCCTTCCGAATGAGTCAACAAATTATGAGAAATATAAAGCTCTGCAAGATTCAGTTTCCAAATCCAGTTGGGTACTATTCCTTGGATGTGGTTATCAGAAAGATCTAGAAAGACCATTTCCGAGTGATTTCTCAAGAAACCAGGAAAACTTTTCAAGTTGCAGGATACCAACCGTAAATCTGTTATGCTGGGAAAGTAAGATGCGTCAGCATTTGTAAAATCGACTGATAAATTGTTGTATGAAAGATCTAATGTAGTTAAATTTCTGAACTTCGCAAGTTTATTCAGCTGCATTGTCCCATTTAACTTGTTTGAAGAAAGTTCGAGGACTGACAGTCCACTGAGTTGGTATATAGATGTTGGAAAAGGCCCTGATAGATTATTACTACTTAAATCGAGGGTGGTTAATTTGGAAGAAGACACACTTGTGAATTCGTCTAGTTGACCAAACCGATTATACGAAAGCACAATTGTTTGCAGGTGTGGAAGTGTAAAAAGGGATGAAGGAATGCTCCCACTAATCGAGTTAAAAAGTAGGTCGATCCAAACAAGATTGTTGAGTCCTTCAAAGTAAGAAGATGGAATTGAACCACTCAAACCATTATAAGAAAGGTCTAACACCGTAAGCTTATTGGCCATATTAAATGATGGTATTTGACCTGTGAAGTTGTTATATGACAAGACCAGGAAAGTGAGTTCTGTGAGGTTTGACAATGAATTGGGAATTGTTCCGTTAAATTGACAAAAAGAAAAATCCAAATGAGATAAGTTCCTCATGTTACCAATAGAGCGTGGAAATGCTCCAGAGAAATTTGTGTCACTTACTATTAAAGTGTGAAGAGATCCTAGTGGGAAGTCCGGAAAAAAGCCTTGGAGATGGTCGTTGCAGGATACGTCAACAACTAACAATGTTCCAATGTTGAAGATCTTCTGCGGAAATGTTCCTGTCAACTTGCATTCAGAAAGACTTAAGATGGTCAGAAATTTAAAATCGGCAAATGTTTCTGGCACTGCAGATGATAAATCGTTCCAATCAAGAACAATCACAGATAGACTTTCATGTCTTGACAGAGAAGGATCCAGGGGTCCTGAGAGATTGCACCCTGACATGCGAACTTCTTGCAGGTCATGCAGTGACATCAAAACGCTGGACCATTCATGTCTAGCAGCTGATATACTTACACCATCCAAATACAGTTGCCTAATACTGCTGATATTTTGGACAAGCTTTCGTAGATTTGGGTTCTCAAGCTTTAGCCCAAAATTAGGAAAACAAGAGAGATCAAGAGTAATCAACCTTATCATTTGAGAAATCTCTATTGGAATCTGACCCACAAAGCCCGCATATGACAAATTGAGATAAGTCAAATTTTCCAATCTATTGAATGCAGATGGAATGACAGAGTAGAAATCATTTTCAGCCAAATTCAATTTTTGGAGATGTTGAAGACTGAAAAGGCTGCTTGAATCGTCAATAGCACCAGTGATTGATTCTCCACTGAGGTCAAGAGCAGTAACATGTCCCTTCTTGTCACAAGATACCCCTATCCATCTGCAGCAATCATTACTTGGATCCCATGACTTCAGTTTGGTGCTCCTTTGAAAGGTGAAAGTGAGGTTGTTCTTGAGTTGGAGCAGCAATGACCTCTGATCATCATGACAAAGGCCAGAAACCACAAACAGGTTGTTACAGAGGCACAGCCAAAACAATGGCATCACCACAAGTGCTGAGACTAACTCAGTTCTCATTGTAGTAGATTGCAACTATGATAACCGTAGAAAACTGAAATACAAATAGTTGTTCCCATTTTCAAAAACATATTTGTTATGTTTAAAAGCTCGCAACTTCATTCATGGGAAACTCTTTAGTCAATGGTGACTTTCACTAGGAACCCACCATCATACTCTTTAGGAAAATCCCAGTTGCGGGTTCTGAAGATTCACTCCATTCAATTAGGCCACATTTTCAATGCTATTAAGTTCATTATTTTCTTACTCCGAACTTTTCCTAGTACTAGTATTTTAAAAATTATAACATATTTATTTTATTAATTTGAATTCATAAATAATATATGCACGGGATTTTAAAAATTATAACATATTTATTTTATAAATTTGAATTCATAAATAATATAGTTATAATTTAATATAAATATTTTATTTTAAAAATTAAATAATAATATTTTTATTGTTTAGAGAAATATATTTAAATTATATATATAATAAAATTTATTATAAATAATTATTTTAAATAATATATTTTTATTGAGCTAATAAAAATTAAGAATTTAAATTTAATTTTAAATGAAAATGTAAATAATAAATTCTATGATAAAAGAAATGGTGAATGATACAGAAACTAACTGTTAAGTAAAATATGTAAAAATACAAAAGTTATATCACACAAAATGTTATGTTATATGAGGAATAGATGATATAAAACTATTAATAATAAAAAATGCAAAAAAATAAAGTAAAGAGTAAATTCTGAAAAATTACAAAGGTCAGACAATACTAAAAAAATGTAAATAGTAATTCTAAAACCATTAATAGTAAATTATTCAAAAAAATATAAATAATAAACTTTGTAAAAATATAAAATTAGAGGTTTGGTGAACTCATCCAGTGCAATCATCATATTTTAGTATAAATTCATATTTTAAATTGTTGTTTAGTTATTGTTTCTTTGAAATGACAAATTATAAATAAAATAAATATAAATAATTGAGTTCGTGATTGAATATTGAAAAAGATATATGTTTTTTTCTTATTCATTTACATCTTTGTTATTAACTAATTAAACATATATATTACAACTATTTTGATTTCTTCATGATTTTTATTTACTCTATTTTGAATTTTATTTGGTATATGAAGAAATTAATTTTTATTTAACTGTTCATGTTTTTTTCTTCTAAAAATACATTAAATAAAGAAAATCAATGAAACAAATTCAAAATAATTGATGGAATTAGATTTAAGGTTTTGTTTAATTAACAATTCTAAAACTATGTATTTTACAATATTCTTAATATTAATAAGGTTTTCGTTTATTTTAGTTTTAAAATCTGATTTTGTGTTATTTTAGTACTACTTATTTCACACAATATTTAGGTTTATAAGAAGCTATAATGTGTTAAAATCAAGACTTAAGGGATTTGGCAAACCAACCCATGAGATGCGTGAAAAAGTGGCACAGATACTTTGTCAATAGATATAAGTTCCATACTAATGCATGGTTGAACAGCAAGAAGACAATTAATTATGGTACCCACACCAGCTCTTGTTATGGTACTCACACCATACCTTCCTTTGGTATTCACACCACCTTCTGATATAGTACCCATAACCACCTCCTATTATGGTACCCATGCCACCCCCTATTATGGTACCACAACCTTTTTCCTCACTCTCTACTGTTGTTATACCTTCTCCATCATCAGTCCCTTCACCTAATATTCCTTCCATTTCAAATCCTACTTATGTAGGTGCTGCTATTGTTGATCCTCCTCTCCATAAACGACCGATGATTGAACATTATGCGAAAGGGTAATAATAACTTTTGTCATCTTAAAAACTAATTTTTTTTACATGACTTGTTTTACCTTGCCCTTTTTTGCATGAATTTCTTTAATCCATGTGTAGATTTTATCCTTCTAGAGTTGCATCCCAAGCCATCACAAGGTCTATTAAGCAACAATATCTGACTGTTTGGTCAACATGAGGAGCAATACCTCCGTAAGAGAAAGATAATTTCTAGCAACGTTTTAAGGTAAACACATCTTCAACCTTATTCTCTTTTAATAATTGTGTATGTTAAGAGTGTAATGCAATTGATGATTTGAGCTTGATTAATTGTTGTTGAGGAAGGTTTAGTGGAGACTTGAGCATGAAGCTGAAATTCATACAAATTTTAACTCTAGAGCTTCATAGAGGCTCTTTGATATGTTTAAAGAGCCCATGAATGCATGACAACGCCCTTACTAAGTTTGGGATGATGTGTGGAATCACGTGCTAGCACACTTGAATTCTCCATCCTACTGCAATAAATGTGTTATAGACCAAAGGAACAGAGCTTCCCCCAAGGGTGGGAGCCTACATAAATGTGATTCCATTACCACTCATGAGCATGTCATTCGTATGGTAAAGACCTTTCCTCTTAAGTAATTCATATATTGTGATATAACTATAGAATTTTGAAAATTTCTACTTAAAAAGTAACACCATATTTTTTTCACATGCGAAAAAGCTTGGACGACATGTGCATATCGATGAGGTATTTCAACAAACTCATCTCCGAAAGGGATCTAGTGAGTTTGTTGATGAAATATCTCGGAGGACACATGTAAGCAAACACTTTCATTTGTTTCTCATAAAAGTATAATTTTGACCCTATTTCACTAATACCTTGTTTACTTAACAGGAAGAATTTGAAAACAGACTTTCACAAGTCAAATCTAAGCAAGGCTCTTGTGTTGATCCATCAGATCCCAATGTTGATCCTACAACGGAAGACACAATTAGGACTTAGTGTTGGGTTGTGGTTGTTGGTGGAAAAAATAAAGGAAGACTATATGGGACAAGACAACTAGTTGCAAACATAGGTGGAAGTAGTAGCCTCAGGCACCAACCATCTTCTTCCACTTCCAGTGCTGAGGATGTTACGTACCTCAGACAAAAACTAGAAGCCTGTGATTAGGCTTATGAGGAATTGAAAGGCCAGTTTCAAAACTTACACAATCTAGTCTTGAGATTGGTGCCTCCTTACCACCATGCCCTTTAGCAACCTCAATCGAACCTAACACCGTACCAGTAGCAGCCCACACTGGTCCAGCCCAGCCCAGTCCAGCCCAGTCCAGTCCAGCCTGCACTAGTCCAGCCCAATCCAATACTAGAGTAAACTATGGGAGAGCACTCTGATTCGAATAACTACTTAGACTATTAAGACCATATATAAGAGTTATTGAGGACTAGTTTTAAGTTGGATTGAGTAATAAGAATTTGATACTTTCACTTTATGTTTACATACATATACATATTATGATTAATTAATATTTTGATATATGTTTACGTTTAATGTTGGAGTTGAATTAGATATATATTTGTTTAGAATGGATCAAATTTTATAATTGGCATGTTTGTTTTTGAATATTTGTGGTTTGCAAGTTTGGTTTGTTGTGTGTGGTTAGCAAACATACAAAACATACTCAATATTTACCGACGACTTTATCGATGAATATGGTATTCGTTGGTAAGTGTTTAAATTACCGATGAATCTCAAATCCGTCGATAAATCTTATATATAAGCCTGACAAAAATTTATTATCAAAAATCCGTAAAAAATTATGACTTATTGACGGATATCAGCAATTATCGATAGAACTTGCTATCTATGCACAATTTTGTTGTAGTTTATGTTTAGAATTAGAATAATATGACTTGGTCGGTTACCATTTTCTCTGTTCTTTTACCTAACTGTGTAGTCAATAAACATTTTGTGGGATTACACGAAGCATTTCTTTAGAAAAAGTGTATATAATAATTTCTTTTCCGGCTACATTTATGCTCCGCAAGAAGAGAATATAGAGCTGCTTACTTTGAATGCAATAGTGTTTCCCACGAATATATTTTCTATGCAAAGTTTTCTTTAATTAATTGAAAAGTGTCGTTTTATCAAGAAATTTAGGTCATCATCCATTCAGTGGAAAAATAAGAGCGTCAATCAATTATGCTTAGAATTAGAATAATTGGCTTGGTCAGTTACCACTTTCTGTGGTCTTTTACCAAATTGTCTAGTCAATAAACATTGTGATTACAGGAAGCATTACTTTAGAAAAAGTGTATATAACTTTTCGGAAGTCTTGGCTTTCATATTACTGAGAGAAAACATAAAAATACTTTTGAGATCAAGAATGATGGTGAAAAGTTTTAGAAAATATATGATGGTGAAAATTTAAAATATTTCAAAACCTTGGCACCACTAGTTCTTTTCACCATTGGATCAAGAAGCATATATAGAACACTTTAAATTTAATATTAACAAAACACCACGGATAAATAAATTTTTTGCATGTTTTGAAATAATCACTTAAATTTATTGCATATTTGAAATCCAGTAAGGATTCAGTTGATGAAGTTTCCGCAACTTTATATAAAATATGACATTTCTTTAAAAAAAATCTATCAAAGTGTAAATTTATTTTGTAATATATTTTTCTACAATTTTCATTGGTTTTAATACTGTTTTGTAATGTTCACCAAAAACATTTTTCTTTTGCGATAATAGTAATTTTAAATAAGTTTTGAAACATAGTATATATCTGTGTACTATTTTTTGACATTTTAGATTGGTTTTAGCATTTAGAAGCACTTTGAAAACTTATAAAAATGCCGAATGAATTGCTTACGGAGGCAGGAGATTGAATTTTCATAAAGATTTTGAATAATAAAATAAAAGTAAGATCTTAATCATTATACAAATGCTAATATGTTAGGTAAAAAGAAGATTACTTTTCATTTGACCAATAGGATTGTCTAAGCAATAAAGGTCACTATACCATGGGAAAATACATTTTTTAGTCTATGTAAAGCTGTCAAAATGAGCGGTCTGACCTGAACCTTCTGACTTGACCCATCACAAGTTGATCACTTAGTGGACCAATCTAACACAACTCACTTATTAGAAAATTAAGACTCGTTTTCATTGGATGAACTAACACGTAGAAAGCTTTTGTCCTGGGAATGGGATGGAATTTCTTACAAAGTAGTGGTTTTTCTCTTCTTTAATGTGTGGCAATTTACTATCGTTCATTGAAATTTGAAAAATTATTCTTTAAGTTTTATTCCAAACCTTAGTAGCTTTTTCTTTTTCGAATTACCCATTGTTACCTGTCAATTGACTATTTGTAAAAATAATCGCTTATTACTTTAGTATTTTGAGGTTTTGAAACTATATAGTTGATGGGATAGATAAACTTAAGCAGATAGTAAAAGGTAGAAGTAGTAGTTGGAAGTAGTATATTTTATAGTTTTGTGTAGTTGTGTTAGATGTTGTCTTAGTTGTCTACAAATTGTAGTGTACATGGGTATTTATAGACCCATAGATTATTGTGAAAAATGTTAGTCATAACTTACGTGAAATGTTCTAGATTTTTGCTTATCACTACAAGAAAATTCTGGATTAGTGACCAATTTTGGCGACCAATTTAAATACCAATTTATAAACAAAAAATTACTGGTAACTAAAATAGTTTAAAAAAGTTATATTTGGTCTCTAAATTGGAAACTAAAATAGTTTATATCATGAATTGGTGTTTAAATTGGTCATTAACATTAGCTACCAAGATTTTGGCTACCAAAATAATTGGTCTTTAATAGTGCGTAGTAGTTCAAACCTTGGTCTTGGTAACACCTTTGTGAAAATATTTGCAATTTTGTCTTCTGTCCAACAGTACTCTAGTTGAATCTTCATATTTGTCTCTATTTCGTTGATGAAAGCATATATATTTGCTATATGTTTTGTTCTAGTGTGATGCACTAAGTTCTTCATCATTGCAATAGTTGATTTATTGTCACAGTTGATTATAGTAGTTGCACTTTGTTTTTCTCCCATATCTTTGAGTATCTTCCAGAGCCATATAGCTTGACTGATTGGTTAAGCAACAACCACGTATTCTACTTCAACTATTAATTGTGCAATCGTGGCTTGCCTTTTTGACACCCAGGAAAATATTCTTGATCCAACCAAGAAAGCGTATCCAGAACTACTCTCCATGTCATCCATTGATCCTACCTAATCACTATTAGTGTAGCCAATAATCCTTGAATTAGTCATGGTTTTGTACCTTATACCAAACTCCTTTGTGCCTTGTAGATATGTTAAAATTCTTTTTCCTACTCCATAATGAATTTGACCTCACTTTTGCATAAATATTGACAGAAGACTTGTGGCATTCATAATGTATGGTCGTGTGGGTGTGAGATATAATAGACTTCTAATCAAACTCATGTAGCTGTATATATCTTCTTCTAATGTTCCATCATCTTTATGTAGCTTTTTGTTTACCACTAATGAAGTAGCGACATGTTTACAATCATACATCTTGAACTTCTTCAATAGAGCTTTAATATATGGCTTTTCAGAGATAAATATACCTTCTTTTTGTTGTTTCACTTATATACCGAGGAAATAGTTCATCAAGACAAGGTCGGTCTTCTCAAATGTCTTCATCATGTCTTCCTTAAATTCTTTCATCGTCTTCATAATGTTTCCTGTATAAAGTTGATGTGTTGGAATCTGATTGAGTTAGGTCTTTATACTATTTTATGCATTTTTGGTGTTTTGGATTGCTTGTGGGTGATTGGGTTCTTTGGAACCTATTCTAAAGTGCCAAAAATAGTAGTAGTAACGCTACTTGTGTAGTGCCTATCGGCTCACCTCGTGCCGCTAGGCGATAGGGTCAACCAAGGAAGCTCCTAAAATGCGTAACGCTTGGCAGTGAGGAGGGTTCCGCCAGGCGATAATGACTGCCAACATCCAATTTCGTCCGGCTAAATGCATTTGTTTGGTTAAAAAAATAATAATAATAAAAATAATATAATAATAATAAAAAAATAATAAAAAAAATATGTTTTGGTTGATGGTAGGTTTTTTAACTTTATTTCTACCATGGGAAAAAAGAAAAAACCAAGAGAAGGAGAATCTAATTTATTTTTAATTATCACACTCTTTTCATGAGCCCAAATGTTTTACATCTTTTCACCCACACTGTTTGCTATTTATACTCTCCACATGACATGTCAGAAAAAGGACGTTTCATAATATCTATTTTTAAAGGAGGGTATAATATTAGGAGTAATATATCTTTTTTATAATAATTTGAATAAAAATCTTGCATTTACACTTATATGTCTCTTTGTGTTGTCAGTTTGGAAAAGTATTATTTTAATTAGAAGCAAATATTCTCGATAATAATGCTTTTAGAGAATGATACGATTTTAATATTTAGAAGAAAATATTTCTGGTAATGATTAGAATCAATTATATGAATAATATGTGATGATTTGATCATGATCTTTATGTGACAGAAAATATGATTCTAGTAATTACAAGCAATATTTCGTTAATAATTATAATCAATATCGTTAATATTATGCAACGATTTAATTTCTATAATATGTTTCATGAAGACCAATTCCTTACCCATATATTTTATTATAATTAAACACCTAGGATCTTAGTGGTACTCCAAGGTGCCTATATAAGCACAAGAACTTCTCCAATGAGGGAGAGAGAAAAAGAAATTTGAAAAACTCCTCTCTTTTTTATTACAGAGCACACACACAAAAGGGGTCACCTTAAGATAAATTTTCTTTGCTCCTAATGCTTTTCATGATTCTTTTATAAGATCAAATATATGATCGTTTGAATTGTTTAAATATGTTTGGGGTTCTCATGTTAGATGATTTTGGATTTGTCATTAATGTGCTCAACCTTTCCTTTTGCTTTATTTTTATCTTAGGTAATTAAAAAGGTGTTTTTTTTGTAGACTTTAATTCTCTAAAAAAATAATAAATAAATAAAGAAAAAAAATTATATTTTCTTTATATAAGTTTTGGATGTCATGTCAAGTCTCGGACTTGCTTAATAATCAAAACACTCTTTCATAGACTTTTAATTCTTTTTGTTTAAATAGTAATAATAAAAAATAAAAAAATTATAAAATCATTTTAAATATCATGTCAAATCTCGGATTTGCTTAATAACTTAAATCTTTATCATGTAGAATCTCGGGTTCTATAGATATTAAAAATATATATATATATATATATATATATATATATATATATATATATATATATATATCTAAAATTTAAAAAAATAGTAATAATAATATCATTTTCTGTGGTTTCCTTAATCAAACTAGAAGTTACCAAGGAACCATGCATAGCACTGAATAGGGAGCCGCCGAATACACCAACTACACCTAACATGTGAAATGGATGCATAAGAATATTATGCTCAGCCTGAAATACAATCATAAAATTGAAAGTACTAGAAATTCTTAGAGGCATACCATCCGAAAAGCTTCCTTGACCAATAGGATAGATCAAGAAAACAGTAGTAGCGGCTACAACAGGAGCTGAATATGCAACAACAATTCAAGGACGCATACCCAGACAAGTCTAAACCATTAGAACCCCTTAGAGGTTCTAACCAAGGAGCACGCAAATCCCAAAAACGCATAGTTTCTTCGCCAAAAATAACTTCTCCAATCGGGGAACGCATTAGATATTTACCTAAACCTGTAGGTCCTTGAGCAGATCCTACATTAGTCCCAAGACGTTGGTCTCTAACTAGAAAAGTAAATGCTTGAGCTTGAGAAGCTTCTGGACTAGTGGGCCCATAAAACTCACTAGGATAAGCGGTATTATTAAACCAGACAAAGCAACAAGCAATAAAACCAAACACAGATAAAGCACCTAAACTATAAGATAAGTAAGCTTCTCCAGACCATACAAGTGCGCGTCGAGCCCATGCAAAGGGTTTGGTTAAGATATGCCAGATTCAACCAAGTATACAAATGGAACCTAACCATACATGCCCTCCAAAAATATCTTCCAAATCGTCCACACTAACAATCCACCCTTCGCCTCCAAAAGGTGATTTTAATAAATATCCAAATAGAATACTTGGACTAAGGGTCAAATTGGTTATTTTTCTTACATCTCCCCCCGGGAGCCCATGTATCATATATACCTCTAAAATAAAGAGCCTTGAATACTAGAAGAAAAACACCTATACCTAACAAGATTAAGTGAATACCCAAAATTGTAGTCATTAAACAGCTTTTTTGAAAGAACTACGTTATCCCTGATTTTCCAAATGGAAATACGTAGGAGCAAGGTACAATCCTCGTCGGGCCAAAAAATAAAAGAATATTTTTTTTATCTCTCTTATTTTGTATGTTTTTTTATTTTGTTTGATTTTTGGGGAACAACAAATATTTTAAACATCAAATTTTATCTTGCATACTTAATTAAAGAGAGAACCGTTTTAAGACGGGCGTTGTGGGGTGCTAATACCTTCCTCACACGTAACCGACTCCCGAATCCAAATTTGATATCGATGACCACTCTTTTTTAAGGTTTTTTTCTATAGTTTTCCATAATAAACTATAGTGGCGATTCCTCTTTATCTATTTTAAATTATTTTCACCCTCCCGCCGTGATCTCGGTTGTGACAGATGGCGACTCCACTGAGGACGTTTTGGAGAGTCGATCCTATTAGCTGAGTGTGCGAAAGGTATGTTGTTTTTATATATTCGTTTTCCCCTAGTTTTTGTTTTACTTGATGTATATTTATATATCTTTATTTGTGTTGATGTCATCTTTACTTGCTTTGATGTCCTTATATGATTATATTGTTGAAATTATTGAACCCTAGTGTAGAAGACAATTGCTATATCTGTTTGGGAATTTTCTAATTATTATGCAGTTGTGGGTTTGGGTAGTCTTAGGTTGCTCCCTTCACAAACTACATATGGTAGGCTAGTTCATTAATTTTAATATTGAGGTCCTATACCCGGACCTGAGTTAGCGATAAGGAGTGGAGGTCCAACGATTGTTATGCTAGATCTCAGATCTACTTGACTATTGGAAAGACTTCACCTAGAGTTTGCTTCGTCCTGACATGTCATATCTATTAGGTCGCCTATTGTTGTGGATTATGTCCCGAGGTTGACTTTAGCTCTAGAAGCCTGTGAGAATATTTAGAACTATCCTTGGAATTATCATGTAAAAGCCCATAGACTAGAAAATAGATTTTCTCTACACCTTCTAGGACACAAAGGGAAAGTGCATTATTTCTTTATTTTTTTTTAATCTTTTCATTTTTTATAGAATTAAGTAGTTAATTTTCAAATGTGTCATATTTGCATCAACGTATAAATAAGGGTCTCTCGAGACGCATACATGCATTACATCCACATCTTGTCTTCATTCATGCATGATACTATGCACATAATTTTAAGGTAAATAACATCTTTACATTCACTTGACACGTAGCATGGATCCACTTTGGATTCATGTCACAATGTATAATGCATAATATTCATCCCATTGTTTTTTCATGCCACCTTGCATAGTACATACCATACATACACTCACATGCATGTGAATAGGTAGTTTCCAAATTTGTAGCATCTTGCATTTTCATGTCACTTTGCATAACATATAACATGCATCAACACCACATCTTGAAAAAATAGTTTCACTATAATAAATTCAAAATTAATTGTATCCCATTTTTTGTTAATAAATTCATGGAATCTTGTGAAAGGTGAAAAAAAGAAGAGAAGAAAATAAATTATTCTTTGGTCAAATAAGTTAGTTGAATAATTTTTTTTAATGAAAAGTGGCATGCTTTTGAAACATTTCTCTAATATGTGTACATGAAATTGCTCAAATTCATTTCCTTTTCTCATCCCATCCCATCACCTTACCCTTATAAATCTATGTTTTGTATTCCATGGAGATCATCATAAAGGGGTCATGTGCCCTAGAATGAATTTAAATTGAAGTGAATCTTTGAAAACAAAAAAAAAGGAAAACAAAACAAAAAAAATGAAGAAAAGTCTGCTAGACTGAAAACCCAAGAGGGCGGTCTAGGCAAACATTAAGACAACAAAAAATAGAAAATAATACAAAAAAAAAAAGTAAACAAGGGGCAACCTCTAATGTGATTGAATTTTTTTTCCTTTGGATTAAAGCTTTTGAAATTAAAACAATCATGAGTTGAAATGATGTTTGGCCATGTTTATTTATCATGAAAAAAAAGTATCTTCCTTTGTTACCCATTTTGAGCCTATAAAAAATCAAAATTTCTTTCTAATTACCCTGAACACGGATCACCTTCCCACTAAAGTTAACATAATGTTTGAATCTATTTCATTTAACTTGTAATTCACTAATATCAAAAATAAAAAAGTTTGGAAAGAAAAAAAAAATTGGTTAAGCAAAAAAAAAAAAAAAGAGAAATAAGAGTTGGAAAATGGAAAAAAGTGGTGAACAAAGATAGTCAAATAAATGAATTTAGGTGCAACGTTAGATAAAGACCCTTGTTTCAAATAACCTTTATACTATTTATTTTGAGCCTTCACTACCCATTTTTTTATATCCCTTAGCCTTGGCCACAATACAAGCCTAATAAAGTCCACACAAATCAATGATTGGTTGTTATTTTTTGAAAACTTTAATTTAAGGGAAAATATTTTGTCATGTTAAGAGGTTTGTCCAAAAGAAAAAAAAAGATTGAAAAAGTGTTCAAAGATTTGCTTTCAAACACTGGGACAATTTATTTTTGGTTGACATGTTTCTATAGAGATCAAGATTAGCACGAGTAGTCAAGTTATATCAAGGTCATGCCCTATCATTCCTTTTTTCTTCATGCGTTTCCTATCATATTTTCTACTTCGAGCTTAAAACTTTGATCCACCTTTCTCCTACCATTACTCATTATTCTCACCTTAAAATAAATTAGGGAGCCATTTCACTTATTGTTCCTACATTATAGTCGGATATCTTGAATTTGGACAATTATTGACTTTGATTATCAAGCTTACATTAGGGCAACTAGTATGAAGTCTCCCATTATTTTCAACATTCTCATTTTATCAACTACTGGGGCAAGCTCAAACACATTTTGCACCCTGAGACCAATCTATATCCTCAAATTGGGGCAAATTTTGAAGTCTCCATCTTTTTTATCAATAATTGGGACAAGCCCAAACACACCTCATGTCTTGAAGTTAACTCTTAATTATCAGATTGGGGCAACTCCTTAGTTAATTATCTCATCTAATCCCTTCCAAGACCTTTGGCAATTTCATGTATCTCATTGAAATAGTGTTCAAAAAGAAATGATACAAAAAAGAGTTTCTCAATAAAGTGATTAGACCAAAGAATCTTTTTCAAAGAAAAAAAATCAAAACAAAAGGATTCCATAAATCTAAAAATAGCAACAAATTAGGGATCAACTGAAATAAGTTTCATACAATGTAAAATGTGAAAAATACACAAGGGCATGCTTCATGCATGGATTCATATCTAATCATACATACATCATTCATTTTTGTGAAAAGAAAAAATTAACAAACAAAGGAACTTTCCTCATGCATTCCTACATTAATTCATACATCAAAGTTTTAACTTTGTTCATGCAAAAAAAAAAAAAAAAATCATAACATGTGCATCATACACTAATATTTTTAGTGTTCAAAAAGAAAATCCATAAGTCGTGCCAATATTATCATTTATCATTCACCATTCATACTCGAAATAAACATACAACATTATCACACAACATAATCAAACATTTTTATGCACATATAATGTAAATGTTAAAAAAAAGTCATAATAAGCATCAACATACTCATCCATTCATAAAAAGAAAATTCATGCCAGGTGTTAGCATCTGTAGGCATTCATACATATGACATCAATTTTCAAACAAAAAAATCCAAACATGTGTTAGCAAAATTAGGTTCTATGTAGTATTTGGTTTAAAAAGAAAAAGAAAAGAGTCACATAAATGCTAACATATTCACACATATATCATATTAGCATATTCATGCACATATCATATTATGTTAGCATATTCATGCACAGTCATATAACTGCTCAAAAAGAAAAATCCATAACATATGTATTAATAATCATGCATCATATACATGCATCATAGTTCTTTTTATGAAGTGAATTTTTTTTTTGTCACTTTTGGGATCAAAACCCTCTTCATTCACATGAACAGTTGTCGAATCCTTCTATTTTAAAACGAAAAGAATAAGAAAGATACAAAATTTTTCTTCTTTAATATTTCTCGGATTTATGGTCTTCTTCATTTATATATCCTCAAGCCCAGTTTAGTCTGGCCCAAGCCCAGTTTAGCACTGGCCCCTCAAGCCTAGTTTAGTATGGACCAAGCTTAGTTTCGCACTGGCCCCTTAAGCCCAGTTTTATCTGTCCACCTAAAGCCCAGTTTCGCACTGGCCCCCTAAAGCCTAGTTTTATCTGGCCACCTCAATCCTAGCTTTGTCCAGCCCTCAAGCCTAAATTTATCTGGCCCCTTAAGCCTAGTTTAGTCAGGCTCAAGCCCAGTTTTTCACTAGCCCACAAGCGCAGTTTTATCTGGCCACCTCAAGCATAGCTTTGTCTAGCCCCCAAGCCCAGTTTCGCACTATCCCCTAAGCTTAGTTTTGTCTAGCCCACAAGCCCAGTTTATCTGGCCACCCCAAGCCTAACTTTGTCTAGCCCTCAAGCCTAGTTTTGTCTAGCCCTCAAGCTTAGTGTCGCACTGGCCCATTCAAGCCTAGTTTAGTCTGGCCCAAGCCCAGTTTCATTTGGCCACCCCGAGCCTGCCTTTGTCTAGCCCGCAAGCCCAACTTTGTCTGGCCCAAGCCCAGTTTATCTAGCCACCGAGCTTACTTTTGTATAACTCTCAAGCCTAGTTTTGTCTAGCCGTCAAGCCCATCATTATCTTGTTTTGGTATTAGTCAAGGTTTCTACGCCTTTCTATGTTGCCAAGGTTTCCACACCTTGTTTTTGTGTTAGTCAAGGTTTCTACACTTTGTCAAGGTTTCCATGCCCTGTTTTTGTATTGGTAAGGCTTTTTCACTTTGTTAATGTTTTAATCATGGTTCCCACACAAATCCATCTAAGTCATATCTTGTTCTTCATTTTTCTAACTTGGGGCAACTTTTTGGGTTTCATTTTTTTTCCCATCTAGAGTTTTAGCATACAATGTTCACATAATCTATCAAGAACAAAATGAGTCTTTTTCATTCATGCGTTTTGTTTCTCGCAGAATTCAATTCGACTTTCACATGTTGATTTCATATTAGAAACCTCTTCACAGAGTGGTAACAAACTGTTATTTCTATATCGGCCCTCTGCGAGGCAATGTTCGTGCCCAAGTTTTCTTTTGGTATCCTGGTCCTCTACGAGGCAATGGTCGAGCCCAGCTTTTCTTTTGGTATCTCGACCCTCTGCAAGGCAATGGTCGAGCCCATGTTTTCTTTTGGTATCTCGGCCCTTTGTGAGGCAATGATGGAGCCCAGGTTTTCTTTTGGTATCTCGACCCTCTATGAAGCAATGGTCGAGCCTAGCTTTTCTTTTGGTATCTCGGCCCTCTACGAGGCAATGGTCATGCCCAGGTTTTCTTTTGGTATCTCGGCCCTCTGCGAGGCAATTGTCGAGCCCAGGTTTTCTTTTGGTATCTCGGCCCTCTGTGAGGTAATGGTCGAGCCCAGGTTTTCTTTTGGTATTTTGGCCCTCTATAAGGCAATGGTCGAGCCCAGGTTCTCTTTTGGTATCTTGGCCATCTGCGAGGCAATGGCCGAGCCCAGGTTTTCTTTTGGTATCTCGGCCCTCTGAGAGGCAATGGTCGAGCCCAGATTTTCCTTTGATTATATCGGCTCTCTGCGAGGCAGGAGTCAAGTTCTCTTTTTTCATTTTTGAACAAAATTAGTGTTGTTATCTTTACTTATCTTTTACTATGATAATATGAAAATTCCACTTTCATATTATCTAGTCAAATCTAAGTAAAAAGGGCAGCTGTCAACATCCAATTTCGTCCGGGTAAATGCATTTGTTTGGTTAAAAAAATAATAAAAATAATATAATAATAATAAGAATAATAAATAAAAAAATATGTTTTGATTGATGGTAGGTTTTTTTTTTAACTTTAATCTACCATGGGAAAAAAGAAAAAAAAAGGAAAAAAGAAAAATCCAAGAGAAGGAGAATCTAATTTATTTTTAATTATCACACTCTTTTCATGAGCCCAAATGTTTTACATCTTTTCACCCACACTGTTTGCTATTTACACTCTCCACATGACATGTCATAAAAGGACGTTTCATAATTTCTGTTTTTAAAGGAGAGTATAATATTAGGAGCAATATATCTTTTTTATAATAATTTGAATACATATCTTGCATTTACACTTATGTGTCTCTTTGCGTTGTCAGTCTGGGAAGGTATTATTTTAATTAGAAGCAAATATTCTCGATAATAATGCTTTTAGAGAACGGTACGATTTTAATATTTAGAAGAAAATAATCCTGGTAATAATTAGAATGAATTATATGAATAATATGTTATGATTTGATCACGATCTTTATCTGATAGAAAATATGATTCTAGTAATTACAGACAATATTTTGTTAATAATTATAATCAATACCATATGAATATTATGCAACTATTTAATTGCTATAATATGTTTCATAAGGACCAATTCCTTTCCCATATATTTTTTTATAATTGAAGACCTAGGATCTCAGTCATACTCCAAGGTGCCTATATAAGCAAAAGAACTTCTCCAATGAGGAAGAGAAAAAAAAATTTCAAAAAACTCCTCTCTTTTTTATTACAGAGCACACACACAAAAGGGGTCACCTTAAGGTAAATTTTCTTTACTCTTAATGCTTTTCATGATTCTCTTATAACATCAAATATATGACCGTTTGAATTGTTTAAATGTGTTCGGGGTTCTCATGTTAGATGATTTTGGGTTTGTCATTGATGTGCTCAACCTTTCTCTTTTGTTTTATTTTTATCTTGGTAATTAAAAAGGTATTTTTTTCGTAGGCTTTAATTCTCTAAAAACAAATAATAAATAAATAAAATAAAAAATTTATATTTTCTTTATATAAGTTTTGAATGTCATGTCAAGTCTTGGACTTGCTTGATAATCAAAACACTCTTTCATAGGCTTTTAATTCTTTTTTAAAAAAAAAATTAGTAATAATAAAAAATAAAAGAAAATTATAAAATCATTTTAAATATCATGTCAAATCTCAAATTTGCTTAATAACCTAAATTTTTATCATCTAGATTCACGGGTTCTCTTGATATTAATAATGTATCCCTGATTTTTCTCGGGTTCCCTAATTAATAATCATGTCAAATCTCGGGTTCTCTTGGAAGAACTACGTTATCCCTAATTTTTCAAATGGAAATACGTAGGAGCGAGGTACAATCCTCGTCTGGCCAAAAAATAAAAAAATAATTTTGTTTTTTATCTCTATTATTTTGTATTTTTTTATTTTGTTTAATTTTTTGGGAACAAAAAATATTTTAAACATCAAATTTTATCTTGCATACTTAATTAAAGAGGGAACCGTCTTAAGACGGGCGTTGTGGGGTGCTAATACCTTCCTCACACGTAAACGACTCCCGAATCCAAATTTGGTATCGATGCCCACTCTTTTTTAAGGTTTTTTTCTATAGTTTTCCATAATAAACTATAGTGGCGACTCCTCTGTATCTTTTTTAAATTATTTTCTCCCTCCCACCGCGATCTCGGTTGCGACAATGACTGATGAGTCATTATTTTCTTCCATTCCACTAGCCTTTGTGTACCCATTAGACAATTGATTAGTGCTTAATTGTTCATCATTAGAGTGTTTTTCATCTGTTGGACTTTATTGGGCCACTGTTCTGAATTTGGACTAATTTCACATTATTTGGCCTAATTTTTGTTTTTAATTATTTTTAGGTATTTGGGTGAAGCAATTTTGGAGCTTGGACATTAATATTTAGTTGAAGAGACTTTCCACATCATTGCCACATCATTTCCATGTCATTTCCACGTCAACAAAGTCAATGGGTCAACATTTGAGGCCCAGAGTGACATTTTTGTAATTCTGCGGCTCAGAGTGGCAGTTTTGTAATTCTGAGTGGCAGGGGGTGAAAGGACTACGTAAATTAGGTCTGCATGGGGAGGAAGCTGCCACTTCATCTTCTCCATTCTCTCCACCTCCATTTTTTCGTGCTCTAAGGTTCCATGGATGCCTCCCCTTGCGGTTTTTCATATTTTTGGGTCATTTTTACCGTTTTTATGCACATTTGACAGCACCTATTGAGGGTTTTGCGTTTTGATTTCGTTTTCTACATTGGGCAGCTCGTTTTGTGATTTCATTGAGTTGAAACAATACCCATTCATGGGGTTTTCGCATTTATATATGATAGCACCGTTTTGCATTCCATTTAAGCTTTTGAAATCTCTATTTTTACTCTTAAATTGCGTTTTCAGATTTCATAAGTTAGGGTTCTTGGTTCTGTTTTGTGATTGCAGTTTTGAAGTGTTTAATTGTTCATTCTCTATGTCTAGCTAAGTTTTTCGTATTGGTTCCTTGAAGAAACTGATTTGAAACCATGAGGTTGATGTTTTGTAGTGCACTCAAATTCCTATTTTCTCTTCATCATATTCAATTTCATAGCTTTGAATGAAATGGAATTTGTGATGCTTAATCTTGGGTTCATGTTTTGCACAATTTCAGAATCCTTGTCATGCTTAGTGAGTTCGGATTTTGACCATAGTTGCTTAATCTATGTGTGTGTGTGAAATTGAAAGAAGGATGTGTGTTATGCTTAATGGCATAATAAAGCTGTGTTAATTTTTGCATATTTGGTTAATTCGGATTTCATGAGAGTAAATTGGATAAGAGAATTCATTTAGTTACCTATGATTGGTGGATTTTCAGTGGAATCAAGGAATCAGTACATTTGAATTCTGTGTTTAATTCAGTTTTGGTGTTTTGATTAGAATTTAGCAAACTTGTGTGAATCTGCCAAACCCCCCTTTTTGTGTTATTGTTGTGTTCATCTGGAAATTTGGCTTTGAATGAAAATATTGGTCGTTGGGAGACGACTTGGTTCACTTTCATGTGCTGCATTTAATATGTTTTAATTTTGTGGGGTACGGCCTATATCAATGACCAAAACAGTGGACATTGTAATGTGTTGTGCCTAGTAGAAAGGGTGATCTTGCTAGGCAAAAATTGTCAAACAAGGATGTTGTGTGGTGACCGCCAGGTTAGAGGGATGTTGGAGTTGCACCAGGCGATTTTACGTGCAAAGTGGGTTTGCGTTGGAGGATTTTACATAACTTTGGATGGAGGCCTTGAGGAGATGACTTATTGGGGGCCCATTTATGAGTTGTACCTTGTAATGGTAAGTTAAACACGTGGCAATTCTAGGTTGTAGCTTGATGGTAATTGGAATTCCAGTGTGAGTGTGTTAGTGGTGGCCAGTACGAATTGGTTCACTTGATTGCCCTTCACGGTTGGAGCTGGTGAGGCTGGTAATCTTATGGTAATACAAATGCGGATTGTATTGGGGAGCTCCACATGGTGATGTAGATTGTAGTTCGTAATTGGATAATTCACGTGTGTGATCTACTAGTGGTGGCTGGTAGATGGTGGAACCATGAGTTGGAGCTTGTGGTAGAAAGAGTCATCTTAAGGAGTTCATTAGATTGTGTAGAGTCGGTATGTGCACGGTGGTGGTTGCGATAGTGTGTTTGAAGATTGTAGTTCTTAGAAGGGTCATGGCTTTAATTTGATTATTGAGATTGGTTTAATTTGTAGGATTATTTATTTCTATTATTAGAGCTCACCCTATCTTCTTGTGTTTGGTGATGATCATGTAACTTGTTACACGAGAGCAAATGGTGTTGTAGGTGAGGACGTGAATGCTTAGCGCTAGAGAGCGGGCTAGTGGGGGGTTTAGCTAAAGACTCGGTTTTTAGTTTGAATTGTAATGGTTTTTGCAACATGGTTTCAGTTTTAAATTTTCGACGCGATAAATAAAGTTTTAAATTTTCTCGCATTTTCGGAAAAAGTTTTTTTAATTGCAGATTTATTTCTATTTATTATTTGAATTTTGTTTAAATTGGTAATATCTGGCTAGGATGTTACACTTCCTCATCTTTTGATACAACCACCCCCATGTCATAGTATATAGTCTACAATCTCCATCATCATTCCTATTCACACCTTATCTTTGAATGATGTGACAACAATGTTTCTTAAGGACAAAACCTTTTTGACATTGTCGCATATCTACAAAGCGTACCATAGGAAATGAGAAGCTATTATGATATTAAAAGAAATAGTTACAAACAACTCTCAAATGGCTCTCAATTGTTTTTGACAAATACAACGGTAAGATATAGTTTGGAACAAGCAAAATGACAAAAAAAAAAAGAGGAAAGCACAATGCATAACATTAATGTGATAAAATCCAATATTGTTTAGTCGAAAATCCTCAAGAACAAGTCTTTGAGGAACCTACAACTCAAGAGTAGGAGCAACAATATGGTCATTCATTCACCTTGAAATTCAATTCCTAAACACTAAAACCCTCCATATCATTAGAGGAATTAAAGCGAGGCTCACTACAACCATTGAGTCAAGGTTGAAGACAATAGAGGACACTCAAAGAGATTAGATGCAATAGTTTACAACAATAATCAAATCCATTCTCACTCAACTTAAATTGAAACAAGAAGCCTTTACTTAAGACCCTTAGTCTACTTTCTGTTAGCTTTGAATCCACTATGTGCTTTGTAATTTATCCTTATAAATACATAGTCATCAATCAAAACTATCAGACACATTCTCTCCTTCTTTATTCTTATGGTTCAATATTTTTTCTGATTAACAAAAAGGGGGAGAAATGTGCATGAAACATGAACACAAATGAGACATAATAATAAGGGGGAGAAATGAATTAACAAGAGGAATGAGTTAATTAGTTAATGTGATAATGATTAACAACATTAGTGGTATGCATAATGTAACATCCCTAAGGAATATTACTAATATTTAATAAATAAAAAATCCAATTAAAATAAATACCGCGTTGAATATAATCTATTTCCCAAAAGCGTGGGAAATTTAAAACAAAGATAGGAACTGTACCATAATTCACAAGTTCACTATCGTTCTGTACAAAATTATTATAGTCCAACAATATTAAATTTACATCAGAAACCAAAAATTAAAATGCTTCAAAAACCCAAGTAGCCCATGCTCTCCGTCTCTAAGCATCTCCTGGCTCACCTGTCACATCATCTGCTCCCGGATAACAAATTATCCGATCATCGCCATACACACACAAATAGGGTGAGCTATGCACAATAAAAATATAAACAGATATATGAAATAAATATGTTTCCCAACCCAAACTAACATAATTAAAAATGCTCATACTTTCCAAATCACCTAACCATGACCTCATAGTCCTTCACAAGTCATATGCATGAACTAGTCTTGGGACTTCCCTGTGCTCCCACGAAACTAACTCATTCGTGGTCCAACCCTATGAGCCTATCCCGCTCATAGTCCTGCCCTACAGACTCCTCGCCCGTAGTAAAAACATCCAAGCCTCATAACTTGGACCCTAACACGCACGTAATCACCATACTATGGACTCCTCGCCCAATAGTAGCCGACGGGAACATCACAGTTCCTTGCCCATCGTGCGCCCGACACATGCAATCACCATACTAAGGACTCCTCGCCCATTAGTAGCCAATGGGAACTCAACCAGTTCCATGCCCATCATGTGTCCAACCACCGAGCACATCCCAGACCCCTATTGGACTTAGTCCTTCAAGCCCAAACACCACCCACATGCATATACATCCTATCCTTAGCATAAAACAGCCAAAACGCATTCACAAGCACATGTAAAACATAGCAACTCGCATCAACTCGCTTAAGCTAGGGACACTCGCCCAAGCTAAGCCTTTAGCCTCGCTTAGGCTAGCTCACCTCGCTTAAGCAAGCTTAAAACAGTGACCACAACACGTTATCTCGCTTAGGCGAGATCCCCTCGCCTAGGTAAGATCCACAGTTCCACAGGATCATACCCAAATCAAGAACATTACATACACAAAGGTCAGCACCCCTAACTTGGAATTAGTGATCAAAAAATTGAGAAGATGAAATCCTAGATTCGCACTCTCCCTCTTGGTCCAACCCTTGCACACTCACAACTCCACTCACACTCTCAAATTCGTACTTCTCACTATAGCAGTCCACCACAATGCCTAAAACCCATCCCTTCCCTTTACCTATATTTTGGCTTTTATAGGTGCCTTTAAGATGATTTTTAAAAATAAAACAAATTTGGGCTTTGTGGATTTTAATTCCTCTTCAATGTTAATTATTTGGTAATTTTTTTGTACTTTTCACTATAGCAGTCCACCACAATGCCCAAAACCCATCCCTTCCCTTTACCTATATTTTGGCTTTTATAGGTGCCTTTAAGATGATTTTTAAAAATAAAACAAATTTGGGCTTTGTGGATTTTAATTCCTCTTCAATGTTAATTATTTGGTAATTTTCCAATGCCCAGGTTCTCTACCTTTCCACATTCACCCCAAACCAGATTTAGTAAAAATAAAGGTTAAGTTTTGTCTACTAAGGTTTGAACTTATGACCTCCACTCATAAGGCCAAAGCACAACCACTATGCCAATTCTCATTTGGTGATATACACAGGTCAACATAAGTTTACATTATAATCTCCATACTCCTACATATTATTAAAAATCAATCATAAAACAACAACACATAATTGACATACATAGGACTCGAACCCAAGTCCTCTATCGTAATCAAAGTACTCTTAACCACATGAGCTAGCACTTTTCCACGTCACATTAAACAACAATTAATGCCATAAAGGCGCTTTCTACCCACATTTATTAATTAATTAAATATTTAATTAATTAATTTTCACGGGTCTTACACATATCAAGTAATAGGAAAATATTGGAGAAAACATGATTTTTCTGGACTGCACCATTGGTTGTCTGCTCTTATTATTGCTCTGATATATTTACTATGGTCTAATATCAAGTTATCCAAAATCACTTGAATATTATTGCTCTGATATATATGTACCTAGGATATTGATTAAATTAACAAGAGATATAATCAATATGAAGCTTGAGTGGGTGAAAGAAAAAGCACAACAAAAGCATAAGTAACACAAAGAAATATGAAGCTTGAAGTCTGAAGGAAACACAAAGAAAGTGAAGCTTACATAAGTTCAAGGTAGATATGCAAAGATAAAAGAGTCATAGGCCGTTAAGCACATTTAATAGTATGGACTGACATTGGAGTTGTTAGACGATAAAGGTCATGAGACAAATTTTACTATAGAAACTCTGTTAAAATAAATTAACATAATTATTGACTAGACAAGTCAACGTAGTAAGACAAGGCACTAAACCGATACAAGTGTTAGATAAGTCAAAGAAAGCATTAGATAAGTCAAGACAAGAATGCAAAGATACTATTTAAGTATTTATGTCAGACGAGTAGAAGAAAAGTTATTAGATTAGTCAATGTTAACTTAATAAGCTGAATGATGAACACATCTATTAAACAAGTGCTTCCATTAGAAGACTCCAAAAGAGTGCCTAGGCGGGTTAAAAGATGACAAGAATTATTTGAATCAATTTCAAATAACATGATAAAGAATTATCATATCACAGTGATATAAATATAAATTCTAAATTGATCAAAGAAATCTGAACATCGAAAATGACAATCAAGTAGAAAAAGAGAATTGTGCAACAAGTCATAGCATTACTAGAAGATACTCTCATTGAAGATTTGATTTAATATTTAATATAAAAAGAATATTATAGATGATTAATTAAGATAAAGAAATAAAAACTCTCTGATTGAAGAATGTGAATGTTGTCATATATTTATCAACCAATCATGAGAAAGAGAAATACTTTGCAAATTAAAGACCGCAAGAGAATCTACATAAGACTAAAGCCTCAACATTATGATATTTTGAAATGCAAATTGTTGAATGGCTAAAAAGGAAACAAATGATATTTCATAGGAAACAATATATTTTTGTTAATGTCAACACACAATTTTGTCCGGAATATAATATATATATATATATATATTCCTTTTATTATTATTATTATTATTTTTACTTATTTATTTATTTATTATTATTATTATTATTATTATTTTCTTTCTTATCTTATTTTACTGTGATGTTATTATGTGCTTTTATCTTATTTTATTTTTATTTATTTCTTTTCTTTTATCTTTTCTTTTTTTTTTCTCTTCTTCTTTTTCTTTTTCTTTGTTTTCAATTTTCTTCATATTTATTTTTATTTTTATTTTATTATTATTTTAAAAAACGGATTAAAAGAAAAACAAAAAAAGCAAAAATTAACGAATTAAGAAAAAGTGAAAGGAAAAAATGGATCTGAAAAAAAAGCAAAGAAAAAAAAAATAATGGAACAGAGGTTTGGCATAGGCATTTAATTTTCTGAACAGAGGAGGCTAGCTCGTTCCTCATTTGGTACCCTGGAACGTCCCATGGCTGCTACTCATCACACAAAAAAGGAAACCGCAGGGTGACTGAAGGAAGATGGCAATGGATTGATTGAAGAGGGAAAATGGACTCTGTTGCAGACAGAACAGGCGAAGAAGCAACCCCGCTTCACACCTTTTTACATTTCTCAAACAATGAACAAAAGCGGATCTCATAAATATGAAAAAAGAGAGAACGAAAAACGCACAAAGCTAATTGGCAGCAGAGAAAAGATTTCAAAATATATCCAGAGCAACAAAAGAAAAAAGAACTTCCTAGCACAAAGGAGCTCGAACAGATGTTCATCACAAAAGAAGAACAGAAAATGGCAGAATAACACTTGGAAAGAAAAAGCAAACGAGCAAAAAAGAGGGAAGAATCGTTTGAGTCGTGAAGCCACTGATAGGGAGGACTGCGAGAGGTAAGCACTTCATATGAATATGAATACTTGAATGTTTGGTTTGAACCTGACGCAGTTGCATTGTGCTTGAGAATGAACATAATGTAGTCATATATATTGGGCTTTGCTTGTCATTTATTTGGCTGTTGTGTGCATTACATTACTGTTGCTTGAATTCTCTATCATTAGAATAGAACCTTTCACCATCATTCCTCCACCACTTCCACGCTCTCACACATCATTCATTCTTAGCCTTCACCTCTTCGCCATTCCTTCACCACCATTTCTTACTCTCACACTCATCTGAATCACTATCATCATCACCATTCTATACATTTTTACAAGCAACGCACCTCTCATTAACACAACCATGCTACACCCACATCTTCTTCCTCGTTCACTTATCTACAACCCACGCGTAGCTGCCATTTCCGTTCTCAGTTTTCTCCACTCCACTCACCCATGACAGCCCGTCCCATACGGTCACCAACGGGCATCATCACCTTCTCCTACGCATTCCACCTGCACAAATACGCATACACACCAAATTCCAAACACTCTCATTTTGCCCAATTAGCCGCGACTAATCATAGCACATAGATGAATAAGGGAATAGTCGAGCACCGGCGGCAGCGACATTCACGGCGATGGTCATAGACGCTGCGTTAGCGGTGGCGACGTTCACGGTAGTGTTCACAGACGCTGCCAGCGGCTTCTTCAAGGAGAAACGGCCTTGTCTCGCACGCGAGAAGAAGAAACAAGGAAAAGAAGCGACTTATGTGGTTTGGTTCTCGCCGGCGACACCGCCGATGGACTGGCTTCGACGGCGTCGCCTCTCGTCGGTGGTGGGACGTGCGGTGGCGGCACGTACGTTGTGGTGTGCAGTGAGGGGAAGAAGGGCTGCTTGTGCGTAGAGAAGATATGATGCTAATTAGGGTTTTAGTTGGTTTTAGGAAGTGCTGAACTGCTGCGCGCACCATCCTTTCAATCTTCGCACCTCTGCCCACATTGCGCTTTTTTATGTTTTAGGACTTGTTTATTTTCTCCATTGCACCCCCCATTTTAATCTCAGCACACTCCAAGGTACCTTGTTTGTTTTGGGCCTATTTTTGACCCTTTGTTGTTACTGATTGCAACCTATGTTTCACCACACACACCTCTAGTAACTACTTCCTGCACCACCAGGTTTACTAACTCCACCACTCATTTGTGTTCTATTCCTATTTTGGATTTGTTTAATATTTTACTTGTTGCACCCCACCTTTAATAAATACACCTCATTTACTTCATGTACCTCTCACTAATCACTCATGCACTCTCATATTTTATTTTTCACTTTTATCCTTCTTAAATAATTTTCCTTTCATTTATTTATTTATTTATTATTTTTGAAAAAAAAACAAAATATTTGAAAATTATAAAAAATTGCAAAAAAAAGAAAAATCAAAAAAATAAAAATGTTTTCTTTCACTTCATTGTGTCTGTCCGGTCGCTCGCACCGTGTAACACTTATTTTCTAAAAATACCAAAAATAGTTTTCTTTCTCTTTTAGTGCCTGTTCGACCGCTCGCGTCGTGTGACACATATTTCCAAAATACAAAGAAAATATAAAATTCCAAAATATAAAAAACATCAACATTTTCAAACAAACAAGCTTTTTAAGAACTACGTGATCCTTGATTCTCCATTGTGAGATACGTAGGAGCAAGGCCAGTCCTTGTCAGGTTCACTTCCAAAAAACTACGTAACCCTGATGTTTTCCAAACAAGCTTTTTAAGAACTACGTGATCCTTGATGTTTTCCAAATATCTTTTAAAGAACTACGTAACCCTGATTTCTCATTTTTAATGAGAATACGTAGGACCAACGTCAATCCTTGTCGGGCCCAAAAAAATTAAAAAATATTTTTGTTTCTTTTTAGCATATTTTTTGTCTCATTATTTTTGAAGAAAATTAACATTTTGAAAATCACATCAACTTTGCGTTTTAAATTAAAGGTCCCACCCTCAGGCGGGCGCGGTAGGGTGCTAACACCTTCCCTACGCGTAACCGACTCCCGGATTCAAAATCTGGTTTTTTCGCAGACTTGTCTTATCTTTATGGTTTTCCATAGTTTTCCAGAATAACTATGGTGGCGACTCCAAATCTTTTTTTCAAACCCGTTTTCTTTTTTGGTTCGTCGTCCCGTCGCGATTTCGATTGCGACAGTTGATATACCAAGAATTGCCAAATGAAGAAAAGAGAAGAAATGTGAAGATACACAAAATATATTGAATTATATAGGAATCAATGGTCACATGATATAGCACAACTAAAAATACCAAGACCTAGATGAAGAACAAAGAGGAGAAGAAAAGAGAAAAGAGAAAAGAATAAAAGTGTTGAATAGTGTTGTTATATCAATACTTGAAGAGAAAAAAGAAATGAGAATTTTATGTGAGCTTATATTGTCATATCAAATTGTTAGAGTGATTTTGGGTTGTTTGTAAACCATTGTAAATTTTTCACTAAGTTAAGTATACTTTGTGAACGTGATAACTCTCCTGTGTGAAAGATCATTTTGATCATTGTAATTGTGAGTTCTTGATCTCAGGTGGAGATTGAGACAAGATACATGGAGATGTTAAACTCATTGTAATTTGGAGAGGTTTATAGCTGTGGTTCTTGAAGAGGATAAAGTTGTGAACTTGGAAAGGATTGAGTCATTATAACTTGCGAGGTTGATATTCGTGCTAGTTAAAGGATTTGTGTTAATAGACTGAGCATTGTGTGCATTCTTCTCTGTCTTAATCTTTATAATAATTGTGTTTCTTATAACATGTGTGTGCGAAACAATTATAAAATATTTGCTAACTCTATTCAACCCCAGTTCTAGAGCAACTTTACACAACAATATATTGGTGTGTTGTATTTTGAAAAGGTTGACTGAATTAAAAAGATGTTATGATGATATTGTATGTATGTTTAATCTTAGAGTGTGATTGATGTGTTAATAGGTTCTTTATTATGATGTCAATCATTACTAGAGAGGTATTACAAGGATAGTTTGTATATATCAATGTTTAATGAGGAAGTGTTATTTTGATGATACTCTTAATTAAATAGTAAAAAGTATCATGTGATGAAAAGTTAATGGAAATTCCTAACACTAAGTAGAGGGTAAGAGTCATCGACACTTAAGTAAAATTATAAAAATCACCTTCTTGGGAGGTTTTTCATCGACATCTATAGTCGAATGGTTAGAATGTCAGAAATACCAAGTTAAGTTGGTGATAAGTGTTAGTTTCTAAATCTGAATTTAATACAAGTTTTATGAAATTAGTTAATCATTATATACTTGTGATGTATGTGGTGTTCGTGATATGTAAACATATTCATATATTAATTATATTATACGTTTAGTTGAAGCATTACTTCATTTATTAGTTTTTCTTTATCGTGTTTTACTACAAAAACAAATGATTTTATTGTTGTAAAGATAGAGATTTTCTTAAACTTTTTATTTAGTTTTATTTATTTATATATACATATATACCTAGTGTAACGTCCCAATTAAATGATTAAATCCAATTTAATAAAATGTCTCATACATAAATATCCAGAGAGTACGAAGATTTGAGATATGAAGTACACAGTACCCCTAACATATTCATAACAAAAGAAAGAGACTCCACGTGGCCTAAAACAAGATATAGAGTCTCGTCAAGAGCAAGAGAAACTTAAACTACTAAACTCCAAAAGCTGTGGGCCCCAAAGTGAGTCCGATACTCGTCCAAGATTCATCAAGCTGTAGCATCTCTACCATCATTACCACTGCCAGGGATTCTCACATCTGCTCACATCAATGAAATTAATGATCATCGCAATAGAGAAAACCACACACAGCATACAAGCAAGCAAAACGGTAAGCTAGTGTAAATGAATCTTATATCATAACAGTCAACATGCAGTTTCAAAGTTAGACATAAATAACAGACATTCATCCATAGATTTCCAAATCATTTGAGACCCCAAGACTTGACTATCCAGATACGTAAAATGAGGCACCACCACAAGGCAATAGAATTACGTCCTAGCAATGAGGCGTCACCATGAGGCCTTCGCGGAATTACACCCTTACAAGAGGCATCACCACGTGGCCTTCGTGGAATTACGTCCTGGCCTTGAGGTACCACCACGATACTCGCGTGGAATTACATCCTTATATTAAGGCACCACCATGAACTCTCACCTCGAGGCTCATGGAATTAAGTCCAATAGATGAGGCACCACCAATGACTCTCACTGGGAGGGTCCATGGAATTACGTCCAATAGATGAGGCACCACCATGAGTTCTCACTACAAGAGTCATGGAATTACGCCCTACTCACACTTTGTACATGTTACACAAACCAATCAGAAAGTTCCCATAATGATAATATCTTGTATAACAACCAATCATACAACTCATGCTTTCCAATTCATACATAGTGAAGCAACATATTATTTACATCGCAACCTCATATATTAATCAAGGCATCATCCCTCAAACCTTTCTATTAAAGCATTCAAGTCAGGCAAAATAAGCAACCACATCATAGTCCAATCATGTTATAGCATAAAACCTGCCCTAGTCTCACTCAGGCTAGAAGGCCTCGCTCAGGCGAGCCCTTTCTCACCTAGGCGAGAGCTCGAGTAGTGGAATAGTGGTTCCTGCGGATTCTTGCTCAAGCGAGCTCCTTCTCGCCTAAGCGAGATCATCCCTCGCTCAAAATGAAGACGAGTCGCTTGAGCGACAGTTCGCGCAAAAAAGCTTGGGCTAGTCTCACCTAGGCGAGGCATGCTCGCTTGGGCGAGAAAACCAGTGCCCGCCACTGTTCCTTCATGCAGCAGTCACACAAACACAATCCCAAAATCTAAAACGGCATTCTCATCAACCCATAGTAGTATACAAACCACAAAATCATACAATAGCATTAGAACAAGCAGAAAACGAACTAGACACACGGACCCTAGCTTCCCTTACATGGAAAAGGCTAATATTGGACTTTGATTTTTAAACCAGCGAAACCAGTAGCTCCAAGGACAGATCTATGAACTGAAACAGCGGCACAACAAAGGGGATTGGATTCACACAATGAGTCCTGACATAAACCACGAAAATAACTTAGAAAGAGTTAGGTTCGAGAACTAACTTACGTGAACGGGAGACGGAGGTTGAACTCACTTGAACTTGGGTAGATCTCCAAACCCTAGCAGAGGTTCTGTGGAGAGAAGATGATTGAGTTAGGGCACTGATATTTCAGAATGATTAGCAATTGAGGCACCCTATGGGCCAGTCCCTTTAGGCCCAACAGTGTGACAGCCCATAACATTAGGGCACTCAAAAGAAAGTGGCCTTACACCTAGTTATATTTTCAAGTTTATAATATTTAATATATTTACATGCTCTAATGAATACTTTGTTGTTGGGTGTCACACTTTTACTGGATAAATATTTTCATTTCAAAGTTGCCTCCAACTCTTTCAAATATTTATCAATGTTTTAAAATTATAAAAGGATATCTAAATATTTGTTTGGATAGAATATATAAATTAAAAAACAACACATTAAAATTTTTGAATACGTAGCACCTCAAAGCAAAATTAATAATTTCTTTTCCGACTACATTTATGCTCACCACCGAAGAGAATGTAGAGCTACTTCCTTTGAATGCAAGAGTGTTCCCACGAATATATTTTCTACACAAAGTTTTCTTTAATTAATTGAGAAGTGTCGTTTTATTTAGAAATTTAGGTCATCATCCATTCACTTGAAAAATACGAGAATCAATCAATTATGTTTAGAATCAGAATAATTGGACTTGGTCAGTTACCATTTTCTCTGGTCTTTTACCTAATAGTCTAGTCAATAAACATTTTGTGTGATTAAAGGAAGCACTACTTTAGAAAAAGTGTATATAACTTTTCGGAAGTCTTGGCTTTCATCTGAGAGAAAACCTAACAATACTTTTGAGATCAAGATTGATGGTGAAAAGTTTTAGAAAATAAATGATGGTGAAAATTTATTGCATATTTCAAAACCTTGGTACCACTGCTTCTTTTCACCATTGGATCAAGAAGCATATATAGACCACTTTAAATTTAATATTAACCAAAAAAAAAAATATAGCACCACGGATAAATAGATTTTGTGCATATTTTGAAATAATCGCTTAAATTTATTGCATATTTGAAATCCACAAAAAGGGATTCAGCTGATGAAGTTTCCGCAACTTTATAATATATGACATTTCTTTAAAAAAAAAAAATCTGTCGAAGTGTAAATTTATTTTGTAATATATTTTTCTACAATTTTCATTAGTTTTAATACTGTTTAGTAATGTTCACCAATTGTTTTTTCGATAATAGTACTTTTAAATAATTTTTGAAACATAGTATATATCTATGTACTATTTTTTGACATTTTAGATTGGTTTTCAGCATAGGTTTAGAAGCACTTTGAAAACTTATAAAGATGCCGAATGAATTGCTAACGGAGGCAGGAGATTGAATTTGCATAAAGATTTTGAATGATAAAATAAAAGTAAAATCTTAATCATTATACAAACGCTGATATGTTATTAGGTAAAAAGCAGATTACTTTTCATTTGAACAATAGGATTGTCTAAGCAATAAAGGTTACTATACCATGGGAAAATAATTTTTTAGGTATGAGCTGTCACAATAAGCCGCCCAGTCCGACCCGACCCACCACGGGTTGGCCACATAATGGACCAACCCAACCCGACTCACTTATTAGTGAGCCGAAAAACTTTGAACCTGGCTCAGTCCACTATAGATTGACTCACTAGCCCACTTAATTGAAATAAAATATAAATTTTTTTCTTAAGTCATAAATTATATAATTCGGATGAAAATTTAAAAAAACTTCAATATAATCTAAATACAATCCAAATTGATGTTAAACTCCAATACAAACCAAAATTAAAAAAAGTACAAATTACTATCTAAGATCAAATCATTCTTGTCACTTGTCCAACTATAATATTAGAGTCTTGAATGGATAAATCCACAATATTTTCATCTCTTGAAGCATCTTCTTTATCCCCATCTATAATAAAAAATATTTTAACTAACAATATTCAAAGACTAAGTAATAAATAATTAAATTAATTTCACAATAATAACAATTACCTGTTAGTTCAAAACCATGCAACTAATTTTGAGTTAAAATGAGTGTCTCAACATTCTCTAGAAGAATGGAAGAATGATATTTGGTTAGCACACGAAAACCAAGACTAAAGGCGGGCTCACTAGCAACGGTAAACAATAGTGATTGGAATGCTAAACACGTCACAAGCCATCTTAGACAAGTTTGGATAACAATCTTGACGATCCCTCTAATAGCTCAATACAGCCAACTTATCAAAAAAATTTGGATCAAGATTCCCTTCATCTAAATAAAGATCCAATTCAAACTTTCTTGTGTCATTAACATGTTGGCTCAAATAATTAACATATTCCTACAACAATATGAGAAAAAAATTAATGTCATTCTTAAGTAAGTAACAAAACAAAGGAAGTTATTTTGAGAATTAAAAACTTACATCAAATGCATCCATCACTGGCTCATCATTCGTAAAAGAAGCAAGTTATATTGAAGGGGCAACTTGAGAACTTGAATTGTTTGACTCATTTGGATTTAATTTCACATATTCTTTAAACAACTTATACATGTTATCCTTTAAAATATTAATCTTTACTTCACAAGTAGAATGATTAATCTTTGAATAACAAAATCGAATTGCTTCAAACTTCATCCATGGATCAAGAATAGCCCCAATAGTAAGAATGTCACAATAGTGATCCCAATACTTACTAAACTTGTTCATCATACTCAATGACATATCTTTAATTGTTGGATAATCACTTTTTGCATTTCCCACAACAAACATTCAATTTTCCAAACTTGCATGAAGTAATGATTAAAAGTTGGATAAGAAGAACCTAAATCAAATTAGTCATTACATAAAATGACTTCAAGAACTGGCACATTTTTTCAGACCTTTTCCACTCATCATTTGATGGTCAATGAACTTAATTTTTATCATGGATAGCCAAGCATCCAAAGGCACGTCAATATCTAATTGCACTCTCAAGCATAAGATAGGTAGAATTCCATCTAGTAGCAACATCCATTCTCAAACCTACTTTGGTATCAATACACCTTACTTGAATAACACATTCTTTAAATGCAATTTTCTTGCCTCTGATCCTCTCACATACTTGATACTTTCTCTAATCATATGCAAAGCATCATAAGCCACTTTTAAACCCTCTTGAACAATAATATTCAATACATGTGCACTACACCTTACATGAAAGTAATCACCATTACATATCAAACTATTTTGTAACTTCAATTACTTACAAACTTTTTTTGGCAACACCTCATTGGCACTAGCTATGAGGCCTACTTTTTGTTTTTGAGTTAATGGGCCCAGCCTTGGTGAGTTAGGGCCCACAACCAGCCTTGTGTACCCTAGAACTTGTTCAGTTGCCATTCACTTCTCATTCTGCTTCCCATTCCAAAGACAACTCCCTTACTTACTCTTTCTTTCTCTTTCTCTCTCTCTCTCTCTCTTTCTCTCTCTCTCTCTCTCTCTCTCTCCAACAAAGGCTCTACTAGGGCTTGAGCAAGTTTCTCCCCAAAGCTAGTAGAACGTCCTTCCTTCATGTAAGTTAAGCTCAACCTTTACTTTTCTCTTCTTCCCACTCAGTTTCCTTGGTTCAGCTTGGGGTTTGCCTTTAAAGACTTATTCTCGCCCTAATGTTCGTACTTTACAACTCATTAGTTCATCTCGAAGCTGTGGTGCTCTTCTTTGGGTGTCTGTGCTGGTTGGCTAGCATTTGTCATGGTAAGGGAAGCTAGGGTTTTGCACATTTTAAGTTATTTTGCTTGTTTTTGGTCTGTTTCACGTCCTTGATGCTTGAATTATGTTGTTAATTGCGTGAAATTATTTTGTTTGTGTTTCTGGTGTTGATTTGGATTGTTTCTTTTCCTTACATGTGTGAACAATGGTGAAACTTGGTATTCTCGCCCAAGCAAGCAAGTCTCGCCCAAGGGAGAGTAGCAGAAGTTCACTTATAGTTTTTGCTCGCGTTGTCGCTTAGGCGATGAGCTTCTGTTTTGAGCGAGGAGTAATCTCGCTCAGGTGAGAAGGTCTCGCTATTTGAGCTCTCGCTTAGGCGAAAATGCATAGCTTAAGCGAGAACACTCAATCGCTTGAGCGAGGGCTTCTAGCTCGATCGCGATAGGTGCAGGGATGCGTTTTATAAATTGTTCTCTATTATTGTTGGTTGTTTAACTCATTAATGGCATGATAAATAATTTTGAGCATGTATGTTTTATGTGATGTAATGAGACTGAAATTAATGTGTTGGTATGAAATGAGACATGACTTAGTTGGTTGGCTATGCATTGGGATGAGATTTTAATGCTTGAGATAGCATGTGGAATGATGTTAGTAAAAGAGTTTCATGGGAAACTCTTGGTGATGGTGTGGTTAGTGTATACGTTGATATAGGAGATGTCTAGATAAAGGAATGTATTCTAAACTCTGATAATCATTCGCACTTATATAGAGTAGAATGATTTATGTGGTGAGAGTAGGAAGAGATCCTAGTCTTTGGAGATATTTGAGCCTAAGACAGAATGGGATTAACCTTGGGAGGTGGTTGGGTGATAACCCTTTGCGTCTAGACTATACAGAGTTTAGAAACCAGCACAGGTGCATACTTCCTTTAAAATTCTATATCAAGCATATAATCCAGATAATTGAGACAAAAGGTTTTGCATTTGTTTGCTATCACATGGTTTGGGTGCCTACTGCTTTGTCTGTTTATAACCTGATTTAACATTAGATGCTCAATAACATGATTAAAAATATTTTTACTCTAGCTTACCCTTTCTTGTTGTGTATGTTTCTTGTTTTGTTTTCCTTTTTGCAATAATCACCAAATTATTGGTGTAAGCAGATGTGGCAACCCCTGATGGTCATCAGGATGATGGGAATGCTGCAGTGTAACATGCATGGGTTGGGTCTTGCTCTGTGGAGCATCTTTTGGGGCACTAATTCCATTGTAATTTATGTGCTCTTTGAGCAAGCTTTTTGGATAACTATCCAACTTTTATGTTCTGTTATTGGCATGTCTGTTTTGTGCCTTAACTTTTCCTTCCAGTATATTATGGATAACTGTAATAGTTAGTACCTATATACTTCATGTCGTGAGCTCTATTTATATTATAGTTATGTGATGTTTTTATTTAGTAGAATTATTCTATTAAAATGGGATGTCACACTAGCATTGTCTAATGTGATAGAAAAAAATTTCCTATCTATTCCCTAATCAAGCAATAAAGCAATAATATTTTGTGCTAAATCATGATCGGTATGTGGAGGTTCCATTTTAGAAAAGGCAATAATGTTACTATTTAACTTCCAACTAGCATCAACAAAATGAGCAATCAAACAAATAAATACTTCTTGATTTATAGAAGTCCAACAATTAGATGTCAAACAAATTCGGTTATGAGATTTACGCATTGCAAGTTTCACCCTTTCCTTGTGTTCATGAAATTTCTTTGAAATATTAGACACAATTGATTTGTACTTGGAACTCTTACTTTAGGATTTAGATATACAAGTAATTCTTTAACCTATTTATATTCAACAAAATTATATGGAAGCCCATGTTGAATAATAGCCATTAAAATAAGGTCATTTACAACTTTTTGGTCAATTTCCCTAGACCTTAATTTCCTAGCATGATCAATTATCATGTTTCCCACATCATTATCTTTTAATTTCTTTAGGACCGTACACTTTGACAAATGACGCAACATTGATGAGGTCCCTACTTTTGTACCACAAGAAACATACTTTACACCACATGCATTACATTTTACCTTTTCTTTACCATGTTTTATTTAGAAGTAGTTCCCCTAAGTCTCTTACTTTCTCTATCAAAATCCATACCCTCATTCTCATTCTCTTCTATGAATGGTGGCAAAAAGTCATTCAAGTTATCATTAACACATTGGTCATCTACTATTTCAGAATTCATTTTGTTCTGTAATAATTGCACAATATAACATCATTAATCATTCGTTCAAGACTAAAAGAATGGACTAATATTTTATGAAGTATGAACTAATATTTAACAAAGCAAAAACTCATTATGACAAAAATGAATACGAAATAAAGTGCCTGTAGGGGAATACAACAATAAAATAGTAAATAACTTTAAAATTATAAACTTAATTATTTTAAACTTTAATAACTTAATTCTTTTAAAGCCATGCATGAAGTTCAAGGATTTAAGCATTATAGTCTCTTTTCTATGTAATAAAATAACCAACCAATGAATATAAATTAACAAAGTTCACGTTTTCTTCATTTCACCAAATGAACTTCGTTCATGCACTTTGCCCATGTACTTCACCTTCACGACTACTTCTTAACTTTACAATATTATAATATTTTACTTAACTTTACAATATTATAATATTTTACTTAACTTTACAATATTATAATATTTTACTTAACTTTATAATATTATTATTTATGCTTTTTAATATTCGAAGACTAAAGAAGTACTTTGCCTGCACTTCACGTAGGTAATATTCAAATATTATTTATGTACTTCTAACAGTACAAATAAGACTCACAACCATTTCAAATCTATGACATGGTAAGCATAAAAGCATTATTATATACTAGAAGAATGAAACCAAAAAAGAATGACCCACTCTTTTATTGAATGCAAAGTACTTTTTTCAGCAAAAATTGTACCTTGGATTTGTCGTCAGAGCAACCTCAATAGATCAACAAGCTACATGATGTAGAGCATAACAAGAACCCTAATTGTTTAGTGAACACTTGAACTGAAAAAAAAAAATAGGAAAAATTACGACTGGGAAGAAAACATGAGGTTATAAATTGATTGCTTATATAATAAATAATACCAGAATAATAGAAGAAAAAAACAACCTGACATGCAAAGTTATCTACTTGTTGAGTAGTAATTGATGTTGGTTGTTGAGTTGAAATGCAACGTCAATCTCCTTAATATTTGGAGTTCCATTTGCCAACCCATCAATGTGTTTGGTTAAAAACAGCTTAACATTGCAAAGCCCAACATAATGGGTGTGACCACATGGGTTGGTGGGGCAATCCGGTTCACCACGGGTTCAACTTAAATGAGTCAGGTTCTTCATGGATCGGGTCAAAAATTGACCCGTATTGAAATTTGTAAAAGAATTTCAACCCAACCCGACCCAAACTTGTGGTGGGCTAGGTTGACCCATGGGTTCTGACCCACTTTGACAAGTCTAGGTCTAGGTAATGGGGTAGAAAATTAATACTCATACAAAGCTTTTGCCCTGGGAATTTATTATCGTGCATTGAAATTTATTAACTTTATGTTTGATTTTATATATTAATTAGCTTTTTCTTTTTCGAATTACCAATTGTTACTTGTCAATTGAGCATTTGTAAAATTAAGCACTTATTATTTTGAGGTTTTGAAAAGAATAGTTTATGGGATAGATAAAATTATGTAGATAGTAAAATGTCGAAGTAGTAGTTGGAAGTAATATGTTTTGTAGTTGTGAGTGGTTGTGCTAGATGTTGTCTTAGTTATGTACAAATTGTAGTGTACATGGGTATAGATCTATAAATTATTCTAGGAAATGCTAACCATAACTTACATGGAATGTTCTAGATTTTTACCTATCACTACAAGAAAATCCTTGATTAGTGACCAATTTTAGCTACGAATTTAAATACCAATTTATAAACTAAAAATTACCAATAACTAAAATAGTTTCAAAAAATTATAATTGGTCTCTAAATTGGTAACTAGAATAGTTTATATCATGAGTTGATGTTTAAATTGGTCATTAACATTAGCTACCAAGGTTTTGGCTACCAAAAGAATTGGTCTCTAAATTAGTCTCTAATTAGGAAATTGGTTTTTAAATTGGTCTCTAAACATATTTTTTTGTCATAAAATTGGTCACTATTTGATAGTTTTCTTGTAGTGTACGTAGAATGTGCTTGATTTTTTTCTCTTATCTTAGGCTTTTCTACAATATTCTAAAATTTGGATTTCATTTCAATAATTCTATCTTAAACTTTTCTATATTGTTGTAGAATTTGAATTGTACTTTATTATACTTTAATACTCCTCCTTGATGCAAATTCGATGACTCCAAGAATAGTGTGCAGTAGTTCAAACCTTAGTCTTGTTAACGCCTTTGTAAAAATATTTGCAATTTCGTCTTATGTCCAATAGTACTCTAGTTGAATATTCATACTTTTCTTTGTTTCACTGATGAAATGATATTTAATTGCTATGTGTTTTCTTCTAGTGTGATGCACTGAGTTCTTCAACATTGCTATAGTTGATTTATTTTTATAGTTGATTATAGTAGGTCCAATTTGTCTTTCTCCTATATCTTTGAGTATCTTCCAAAGCCATATATCTTGACCCACTGCTTTCAACTATTAATTGTGCAATTGTGGCTTGCATTTTTTACGCCCAAGAAAATATTCTTCAGCCAAGGGAGAAAGCTTATCCGGATGTACTCTCCATGTCGTCCATTGGTCATGCCTAATCACTATCAGTGTAGCCAATCATCCTTGGATTACTCATGGTTTTGTACCATATACCAAATTGTGGCATACATAATGTATGATCCCGTGGTTGTGAGATATAGGAGACTTCCAATCATACTCATGTAGCTTGATATATCTTCTTCTTGTACCTTCTCGTTTACCACCAATAAAGTAGGAACATGTTTACAATCATACATCTTGAACTTCTTCAATAGAGCTTTAATATATTGATTTTGAGAGATAAATATACCTTTTTTTGTTGTTTCACCTCTATACTGAGGAAATAGTTCATCAAGATAAGGTCGGTCATCTCAAATGTCTTGATCATGTACTCTTTAAATTCTTTCATTATCTTCATATTGTTTCCTGTAAAGATAAGATCATCAACATAAAAGGAGAAAATGAGATGATATTGACCTTGTGCCTTAATATATAGTGTTAGCTCAGTCTTGCTCCTTCTGAATCCTTAATTGATGAAGTACTGATCAATCTTGTTATACCATGGTCAAGGAGCTTTCTTTAAGCCATATAAGGCTTTTTTTAGTCTTAATACATTGCCTTTATTGCCTTTGTTGATGAATTTTTTGTCTATTCTTCAAGCACTCCATTTAGAAAGGTTGATCTAACATCTAGTTGATAGATGTTCCATCCTTTTTGTGTTGCAAGAGGTAATACAACTCTAATTGTATTTAAGCGGGCAACTTGAGCAAATTCCTCATTATAGTCGATTCCAAGTTGTTATGAGTAGCCGTTAGCGACCAATCTTGCCTTGTGCTTTTGTATAGTTCCATTAGGCTTAAGCTTTGTTTTATATACCAATTTCACTCCAATGATGTCTATTCCAAGAGGATAGTTTACGAGCTCCCAAGTGTTATTCTTCTCAATCATTTTAATCTCTGGTTCCATAGACTTGACTTTCATGCTTCTTCATAGGAGTTATCCATAGCCATATACAAGTTTCGTATATGTCTAACAAAGATCTTATTCGTCTTAGAGTGGACTCTAGTGAAAAATCTTCTTCTTGTTGTTATGGAGGTAGAGAAAGTGTACTTGAATTTTCTACCTCCTTTTGAGTTTCTTCTTGAGATTGTTGCACTTGAACTAAAATGTTGCTTTTAACAACTTTTTCTTCTTCCTAATTCCAAGAAGAATTTTCATCAACCTCAACATCTTAACTAATGATGACCATTTTTGTTTGTAGGTTGTAGACTCTGTGGCCTTTTTTATTGTGTATTGAATCCTAAGAAGATGCGTCGTATAGTTTTATCTTCAAGCTTGTGCCTCCTTTGGTAAGGAACATGTATGTAACATATAGATCCAAATACTTGTAGGTGTTTAGCTGATGGCTTTCTTCCATTCTAAACTTTAATAGGAGTCTTGTCTTGAATTGCCTTAGTTGGACATCTGTTTAGAATGTAAACTATAGTGTAGACTACTTCAGCCCAAAAAGTGTTAGGCCTACTTTTCCATGATAGTTTGGTTTTTTCTCTCTAAGACAATTTTTTGTGTGTAGAGAATATGCTACTGTAAGTTGTTGCTCTATGCCTTCATCTTCGCATAATTTTTCAAACTTGCGAGATGTTTACTCCTTTCCACCATCGCTTCGAAGTACTTTTATCTGTTTTCTACTTTTATTCTTAACAAAGGCCTTGAATTTCTTGAATACTCTGAAGACTTATAACTTTTCCTTTAAGAAATAAGCCTATGTCACTCTAGAGAAGTCATAAATGAAGAGGATAAAATTGGAATGTCAACGGGGCGAGTAATGTACAAGTAGTAGCTCCCTCGTATCCTACTCGCTGGATACCCGTACTTGTACCCATATCCGTGCGGGTATCCATTATGTGGGTACTCGCATATTTTTTTAATATGCACAGAGTATCCATAGGTACCCGCAGGTATTTACGAAAGAAAAATTTAATATTTAAAAACACATTTTGACCATAAATTTAAATAAAAATGCAATGTATTAAAACCAATTGATAAAAAATGGAAATATTTTAAAACCAATTGATAAAAAATAGTGTTGAATGACCGTTTACAAATAAATGGAAATATTTTAAAACCAATTGATAAAAAATAACACATTCAAAATCAATGTATTAATGTTTTAATCATTTTTTAAAATTTCTTTAATTTAAATTAGAGTATAGCGGGTACGAGTATCCATGAGTACGGATACTATGATACCCGTACCTGTCCCATTAACATGCATCTATAAGAAATACTTGTACCCGTTACCCGCGAGTATCCATTTTCAATATACTTGTCCTACCCGTTGCGGGTTTTATCCACAGATACCCGCGGGTGCAAATTTTTTTTGACATCCCTAGGATGAAATATTTGTTGTGTGATGTGAAAGCGTTCTCATCGGTTAACAAACATCGATATGGATCAACTCAAGTAAGTCTTTTACTTTCCATGGTTTTCCTGTGGAGAATGGTAATCAATTTTGTTTGCCAAGGAGAATGGATCAACACCTTCAAGCATGGAAGACCTCTCATCATGTTTTTCAGATATAGAAACTTTAAGGCTTGTGTGTTAAAGTGCCCAAATCTCCTATGCCAAAACAATTAGACATCAACTTCTGCCTTCACGACAATTATGTTGCAAGATTGAAGCTTATAGGAAAGCTTTTATTTCTCTCCTCCATTTTTACTTGGCCAACTTCTAACATTCTATTACCATAAGTTTTGCATGTATCTTTCTCAAAGTGAAAAGAATACTCATTCTCCATCATTTGGCCAATACTTAGAAGATTCTCTTTAAGATTGGGAACTAGTAAAATATCCTTGATGAATTTTTTTACCTTTTTTTGTCTCCATGATGAGTCATTATTTTCCTCCATTCCAATAGCCTTTGTGTATCCATTTGATAGTTGTTCAGTGCTTAATTGTTTATCTTTAATGTGTTTTCATCCTAGATGAGGTGCAGGTGGAATAGGGTAAGGATCAGGAGCTGTAGTAGATAATCAGTGAATTGGGCACCGAGAAGAGAAAGGATTTCAGGATGGGTAAAGATGGCATCCTACGTTTCAGAGAGAGGGTGTGTGTACGCAGGAGTCGGGTATTGAGGAAAATGCTCTTGGAGGAAGGGCATAAGAGTCGTCTTAGCATACATCCAGGTATGACTAAGATGTATAAAGACCTGAAAGCTACCTTCTTGTGGACGAACATGAAGACATATGTGGATGATTATGTTGCTTCTTGTTTAGTATGCCAAAAGGCGAGGATTGAACATCAAAGGTCGGATGGCACGTTGGAGCCTCTGGATATTCCTCAGTGGAAATGGGACAACATTTCCATGGACTTTGTTACACACCTGCTGAGATTTGTGAGGGGACATGACTCGATCTGGGTAATAGTAGACAAATTGACAAAGTATGCTCACTTCCTGCCAATTAATCAAAAGATGTCTATGGACAAATTGGCAGATTTATATGTCAGAGAAGTGGTCAGACTACATGGGGTGCCTACGAGTATTGTGTCGGACAAAGATCCGAGATTCACATCGAGGTTTTGGCAATCTTTGCAGAAGACCTTGGGCACTCAACTAAGAATGAGCTCAGCATATCATCCTCAAACAGATGGGTAGTCTGAGAGAACTATACGGTCGTTGGAGGATCTGCTGAGGACTTGCGTTTTGGACCACTTGGGTACTTGGAGTGATATGCTGCCATTGGTGGAATTCACATATAATAATAGTTATCATTCTAGCATTGGAATGGCACCATACGAGGCACTGTATGGCAGGAGATGTCGAACCCATTGTGTTGGCAGCACGATGGAGAGTCAGTAGTGCTTGGACCAGAATTCGTATAGCAGACTAGTGAGAAAGTGAGGGTGATACAGGATCAGATGTGTGCGACTCAGAGCAGGCAGAAATCATATGCAGATAAGAGGAAGAGACTGCTTGAGTTTGATGCAGGTGACCACGTATTCCTCAAAGTTACTCCCACAACAGGTATTGGACAAGCTCTAAAGTCAAGAAAATTGACTCTTCAATTCATCGGTCTGTATCAGATTACGAGACAGATTGGACCAGTAGCGTACGAGATTGCCTTGCCACCTCACTTGGCAAACTTACATAATGTCTTTCATGTATCACAGCTGAGGAAGTACATTGCAGATCCTACTCATGTGTTGGAGGAGGATGATGTCCAAGTGTAGGAAGACTTGATGATCAGAGTTGGACCAGTGAGAATCTAGGATTCTCAAGTTAAACGACTCAGAGGGAAGGAGATCCGAACTGTGAAGGTTCTCCAGGACGAGGCAACCCAGGAGATGCCGTGGGAGATGGAGGATCTCATGAGGAAATCATATCCTCACCTTTTACCTGGTAAGTTCTCTTTTTCGAGGACAAAAAATTTTTAAGGTGGGGGAATGTAAGACCTGTAGAATTTAATTAATTAAATAATTAAATAATTAATTAATTAATAAATGCGGGTAGGAAGAGCCTTTATGGCATTAAATTCTAACTTGTATAACGTGGAAAAGTACTAACTCAAGTGGTTGAGAGTACTTGGTTGTGTGAGAGGACTTAGGTTCAAGTCCTATGTATGTTAAATTTTGTGTTATTTATTTGCTATTATATTTTTTATATATGTGATCATGTTGTAGAATAATATAATCATTGAATTGTATTAGTTATCATGAAATATGAATTGGTTGAATGGTTTGGCATTGATTTGGGATTGCATGGTTGTGGGTTCAAACCTTGGGGAACTTAAATTAAACTTTATTTTTGCTAAATGGAGTTTGGCTTGAATTTGAATGGTTAAAGGAAACCCTAGCTGGAGTAGTAGCCGGGCTGGAAAATAGACCATAATTAACCATTGAATGGGAATTATCACATGCATTAAGCCATTTTTCGTTTTGGAACCATTAACTCAAAATTAAGGTGCAATTAAAGAGGGAATAAGGGAGAGAGAGAAGGGTTTTGAGCCTGCAATTGTTCTGCAACAATTTGGGAGAGAATTCAGATTAGGAGTGGTGTGGGAGATTGACGTAGAGCAGCTGAATTGGGAGAGAAAGCCAAAGGGAGGCCATTGGTGATTATAAGGAACTCTCAAGTGTCCACTTTTAAGCAAGGAGTCCAGGTTAGGGGAGCTGAACCCGTTTCTTAAAGTTATAGACTTTTAATCTATATGAAAAGCATGTCCAATTAAATTTTGTAAACTGTAAATTCAGCAATATTCGCGTTTCTGGAATTTTTCCAGAAACCGCCTGGCAGGCTACTCATAGCCGCCAGGCGACACATTCAAATTGGCTTATTTCTGGGTTCCCGATGAGGAATCGCCTGGTGTCACATCCTTGGTCACTAGGCGATGCATGGTAGTGTACCCAGATTTGGGTTTTCTGGATGAAGGGCCTGGTGGGATTTGGTTGAACCGCTAGTCGACGCGGGTTTATGGCTCGATGTTTGCTATTCTGTATGTTTTGACATGATTTTGTTCAGAGGGAAAGCAAGGGTTGGGTCTTAAGAGATGATTTGACGTTGTATTTCTTTGATTGTTAGTGTAATTGATGGTGTAATTTAATGGAACAATGTACATGAGCTTTAGGGTTTGGAATTGTTGGGGTCTGATTTTACTAGAACAATTGGGGTTGGAATTCTAACCTGGTTTGGGAAGGGTTGTGTGTGGGAAATACATTAGTTGAGGGTAGTTGAAACTGCATTAGGACTAGAAGAATTGAGTAGGAAGAAGATTAACTGGATGCACCGCCTGACGGCACGGGGCCTGGCGCCAAGCGCCGTCTCAGAGACAACCACTTTTGGAGAGACTACGGGTTTTTTATGGGTCTGTGATTTTGGGATGGTCAAGTTCTTGTTGAGGGTGGAGTTACAAACGGTATTTGGGCATAATCCTCGGTGATGGTGGTGCAAAGAAGAAGTAGAAAATTACTCTATTACGTTTGATGCGATAACGTGGTAGATGCTGGAAAACATGGGGAGATAATTAGTATAATAAGTATGAAAATTATAAGTAACTAGTTAGACAACACAAGGAATGCATTATTATGTGTTAGTATATGAGAAGTAGGAATTCTTAGGAGTAATTCTAAGTGATTGGAGGGAATCCACTTAAAATTGTAAGTATTATAATGGAACAATATTGTGAGGTAAATCTGACCCATGGGGATTGGGGGTGAAATCAATAGTGGTTCACTTTATTGGTAAGTGGTGTGCATATCAATTTTAGAGTATATGTGGTTGGGTTGAGAATGGGTGATACCAAGAATAACTAATAATGTCCTGAACTTAGAAACTAATGATGTAGAAATTGTGTTAGTACTTGTAAATTGTAAGCACTTTAGGAGTCCACAGGATATGGCCATGAAATGGTTGAGTGGACCTGTGATTGAGGACATGAGAAAGGAAGACTGAACCCAAACTAGAACTATCATTGTGCAAATACTATCATGGCGCCTGGCAGCTCACTAACGGTAGAGGTGCTTCAGAGGGGACATGCACTTGTGGCGCTTGGCGGCAGTGAGTGTTCCACCAGGCGACGTTTGCAAGGTCAGAAGGATCTTGAACGAGTGAGCTTGGCGGTGAGGTTGGACCCGCCAGGCGGTGTCTACAACGTTTGGAAATTTTGAGGCGCTTGGCGCCTGGCGATACGCGTCCCCCGCCAGGCGTTCTAGAAGCTGGCAACGCCTGGCGGTACGCGTCTCCCGCCAGGCGATTTTGTTGTTGTAACTTTGGGTTGTTGATTCTACATGTGTGATCTACAAGGCTTTTGGTGATGCTTCAAAGGTGGGATTGTTGGTGTTCCTTAAGTTGAGCTCGGAACGTATCCCTTGAGTTGAGCTCAGGATAGGGGTTAAGCACGTGGCATTCCTCAAGTTGAGCTCGGAATGACATCCCTCGAGTTGAGCTTGGGATGGCGAATGAACACGAGGAACCCTTGATTTGAGGTCGAGTTGGCGAGTGTTGCCGGTGTGAGTGTGCTGGTTGTGGCCAGTACGGATGGGTCCGATAGATTGTCCTCCTCAGTAATTAGCTGACGAGTTTGGTAGTCTTGGGACATTATGAACTATGTTCGTATTTGGGAACTCCACCCGACGTTACGGTGTATGATCCGTAACAATGGTTTCTGCACGTGCTCTATCGGTTGTGGCCAATAGGTATGGTAGCAAGTCACCTTGCGATAATCTCTAAAAGAGGTAGACCACTAATGACCTGGTTATGGCCAGGTGTTATGGAATCGAAGGAGTGATTTTATTTGGTATTTGCATGATATATATATATATATATATATATATATATATA
>Ga0214544_1001027_pt1 | contig 56087 bp, 29 predicted proteins | sample CNSS3metaG_FD_160074 | JGI IMG/M metagenome (GOLD analysis project Ga0214544, IMG submission 160074) | Root nodule microbial communities from cowpea collected in UCLA plant growth center, Los Angeles, California, USA - CNSS3 | ecosystem: Host-associated > Plants > Roots > Nodule | place: USA...
AAAACTACGATCTTAATACAATAATTTTCATTTTGTTAATATTGTTTGACCTCTATTAATGGTTAATATGATTGATCACTTATTTTTATTTTAACAATTCTCACATGTATTTTTTTTTTTTTAAATGTAGCATTACTAAGCAATTAACCTTGAAGGGAATCATTCGACATCTTAATTTTCCAAAACAAAAAATAAAGAATAAAAGACTCCTTTAACATTAATTGCATATTAACATTATATTTTTTTCTTTTTAATAAAACTAACAAAATTAAAATATATATAATAAATTTGTAATTTTTTTATTATACTAAAAATATATATATATTAATACTTACCATTTACCCAAAGTTAATTAAGTAAAGCTTTACTATCATATTTTCTTTTTTGATCAGCTAATGGTTTAGGCTAATTAAAAGTAATTTTAAGATAAGTTATTTTTAAAAGAATAAAAACATTATATTAACATAATTTGAAGACATGCAAGAAAGAAATGTGAAAGGTAGAACCGTTTGTTCAGTTAAGAAGAGCCGTCCTAGGTTGTCTTTTTTTCTAAGTTTCCTTCTTTGGAATACTCCTAGGGTGACATGATGCTGCTGCTATAGTAGCTAGTTGTATGTAGGTGGATAAACTTAGAATCCAAGAAAGAACAACCAAGAAGCATAGGATCAATGGGTGAAGAACAAAACAAAATCATAATTAATTAATTAGTAGATATAAACTTGATATGAAAGATAACAGGAATCCATGTATTTGATCAAAAAAACAAATAAAAAGTAGTTAAAAAAGAAAAAGAGATGAAAGGATGACACAACCCTGGGCCCATACATCAAACTTTTTTTTTCTCCGAATCTTCTCTCTCTTCAATTCTCTTTTTGTCCTCTTTATCAAAACCCCAAGCAAGCCCCACATTCCACCCATCTCTTCTTTGGATCTTCTTCTTCCTTCTTAAGGTCTCTCTCTCTCTATTATGTTTCTCATCTTTCTATCATATGCTTCTCTTCTGTTAACATGTTGCTTTTCGCTTCATTTTCTGCATGCCAGGGAATTCAAGCTTCTGCATAATCTCTATTCCAAGTTGTTCAGGATAAGTTAAGAGGAAGAAGAAGCTCCAAAGTATATATAAAAATACACAAATGGCACCTGTTTTGCCTCCTGGTTTTAGGTTCCACCCTACCGACGAAGAACTCGTTGCTTATTACCTTAAAAGGAAGATCAATGGCCGAACGATTGAGTTGGAAATCATTCCAGAAGTTGATCTCTACAAGTGTGAACCATGGGACTTACCAGGTAAAATTAATCAATTACTTACATATGCTTACTCATCTTTTACACGTAACTTATTTTCATTATATATATCTCATGCATGAATATATATATATATGCATCTCCTACTACTTTTATTTTTCTGTGAGTAGTAGGGTTTTTCTTGGAGAGATCAAAAGTTGAAATTCACGATAAGAGAAGTTTATATGAACGATCTCAATTTTTATTTTTCTTACTGATAATAATAATGAGTTTGTAAAACTTAACATAAAACACTGATTCTTAAAAAAGTGGCACGCGCTTAGACGCGATTTGCTTGTGATATTTATTCAGTATGATCAAACACATACTTGCTTTTTTGGTCAAGTATATTTTTGTACTTTATCATAAAATATCTATTGTGATATATATATATATATATATATATATATATATATATATATATATATATATATATATATATATATATATATATATATATGGTGGAAAGGACTGTACTTAAGAATTCCAAATGAGATGGTCCCTTCACCTTTAGGGTTCCTATTGTGATGGTCAAGATTTAGTAATGAGACAATAGTAGATTCCCAAGTCAAAAAGCGTATGCTAAAGAAAAGGATTTACGTTGTATTCTACATTGTATAATATACATTTATACACTACTCCCATGCAATATATACTTTTCTTCACGTTCTCTGATAATTTCTCCCATTGCGCTTTGCTTTATTCACCACCTTAAGATTTGACGTGATGAGGACCATGAATTGTGAGAAAAATATTAAAAATAATCAACTTGTACTAGAATTTATACCGGAAGTGCTTGTGAAGATGTTGAAAAATTAAGTTTTTAAATTACAGGGAAATCATTGTTACCGGGGAAGGATTTGGAATGGTATTTCTTTAGCCCTCGTGACAGAAAATACCCAAATGGATCAAGAACAAACCGTGCAACAAAATCTGGGTATTGGAAGGCAACAGGGAAGGATAGAAAGGTAAATTCGAAGGCTCGTTCTGTGGGTATGAAGAAAACCCTAGTTTACTATCGAGGAAGAGCACCCCATGGCTCTCGCACAAATTGGGTTATGCATGAGTATCGTCTTGATGAAACAGAATGCGAAACTGCTTCAGGCTTGCAGGTAATATATTATTCATCACATCTTCATTTTTTTCTTCTGCACAATCTTATTTCATTTTCACTTTTTGATTTGGTTTTGTTTTCCTTCATTCATTGATTTTTCTCTTTTGAATATGGGAAAATGTAATTTCAGGATGCATATGCTCTTTGCCGTGTGTTGAAGAAGACTGCAGTGATTCCTCAAAAAGTTGAGGGGCACTATGTTAATGTTCCCAATGTGAATCAGATTACGAGCGATCAATCATCAAGCATTGAACTATACTCAGAAGGAAGGGGCGAAGATTTAGTAGATAGCTCTAATTATTTTATGTCTGTGGATACTTGTTCACCCCACAATGTTGGAACTGAGACTCCTCTCACTATCAGTGGTGGAATGATAAGGGATCATGAAAAATGGTCACACTTTTCATCACAAGATCAAATATTTAGTCTTCCAACTTCTTCGTATCCTAATTTTGGAGCCATAGCATACCCTCCATCCAAGGTATGTTCTCTTAAAACTTTCTTTACAAATATGCTACAAGAAGTTGAACTTTAAATCTAATTCAACTCTATCAAACCAGTTTTTTAAATGAGATTTACATTTACATTTTTATGTTATAAAATTATCTTATCTCTAGTCGACATTAAACTTTCAATAATATCTGTATATAAGCATGAGCTGATTTATTATTTACAGGTGGATATAGCCCTAGAGTGTGCAAGGATGCAACACAGGTTTGTTATGCCCCCTTTGGAGGTGGATGATTTCCCTCAAGTTGGAATCTCAGAGCTGAAAATGGCACAAGCATCTAGTTCCATGCAAGGAAGCAGAACTGAAACAGATATCTTACAGGAAATTCTTTCGGTGGCTCAGGCCTCTCAGGAACTAATAAATCAATCCAGCTACTCACAGGAATGGGGTGGCAATGATTATTATGCTCCTCGTGATGATGATTTTAGCTTCATGGTTGGCACTAATTACAATCATTCAAATGAAATAATGAACTCAGTGAGGTATGCTGACAAAGCATGGGAAGATGCAAACACAAGGACAATAGAGATCGGAGATATGGATGAAGAATTTAAGGCGGAGAGGAAGGTAGAGAACTTAAGATGGGTCGGAATGTCAAAAGAAGATTTAGAAAAGGTATAGAATTGTACATATTACCCCATTAATTATTTTATTTCAATGATAAAACTATTTATTAAATTGACACAGATGGAAGAACAAAATATTGTCCCAATAGAGGAAATTTCAAGCTTCCAAACTATGATGAAAGAAAATGAGGTGCAAGGTATGATTGCTTTGTTAATGATTCAGTTTGTTTTTCTTTATAATTATGGTAAATGATGAGCACGTTGTTGCAAACATGTAATGTTTTAGTAATTGCTAAATGATTGATCAGAATCTGAGCAACACAGTGACATGGAACATAATAATGACTTCTCATTGGGTTTCATCAACGATGACGAAGACCCTACCGACAACTTCACAGAAGATGGTAACAAGGATGATGATTATTCAAGTTCTCCTAGTTTTGAGGTTGTTGAGGAAATAAAGGTTAATCGTGGAATGTTTGTTTCGACTCGTCAAGTGGCGGAGACATTCTTTCAGCAAACGGTTCCTTCAAAAACAGTGCAAGTTCAGCTTAATACAGTGATGGCATACAATCATTATGTGGAGAATGCAGAGGCAATGGTGTTGATAATGGAGGACCAAGGGTCTTTGAGGAAGGTTAAGGCCTATGTTATGGGGAAGCTAATAAAGCCATCGATGACAATAGCGAGTGCGATTGTGTTCGTCTTTGCACTTGTGTTGATGCACTGTGCTTTTGTAAAGGGAGAAGTGAAATTTTGGAATGAGACATGTTGCAGTAATCGTGGTACCATCACGAAGAAAACGAGTGAATCATCTCAGATAATGAAATGGAATGAGTCAAATGATGTTCGGTTTATTGGTATCAAAAGTGAGAAAGGTTTAAGTGCAGTGTTGAAGAAAATAGGCATTTTTCTCGCTGTATCCTTCGCTCTTTGTGCCATGTGGGTTAACCACACTTGATCTCCAAATATTCTTTTAATTTTGTCTCTAACTTAAAAGAAATTAGTTTGTGAACACTGATCTGTGTTTCTTCCGGTAAGTTAACATCGGAGGCTGATGTATACTATTTGGTTAAGACTTAATTGTATTCGATCTTAATTACAATTATGAATAGAATATTCACCTATAATTATTAAATATTTGAATTTTACCTCAGCTCATATGATATTGTTGATGCAAATTTTGTTTAATAAATTCTTATTATGAAATATTTAGAAAATATAATACAATATCAATGATACTTAATTTCAATTTCTATAAAATATTATCATCACTTTAAATTTAAAATTTTAAAATTTCTATAAAATATAATTCTTAAGTTGAATTTTAAGTCAAGATAATTAGTGTCGAAGAAAATAGAATAAAAAATAAAATAAGGAAATTAAAAAAAGATAAATAAAAAAATGGGTTAAAATATTCCGATGGTCCTCGTTTTGGTTTAAAAATCTCAAATTGGTCCTCGAATTTTAATTGATCTTAATTTCGTCCTCATTTTTGTAAATGTGTTTTAAATCAACCCAATCATTAACAGTGTCAAAATTATTAACGTTAACCTCATTTTAATTATCTGGCGTGGCTTTATTCATTATTTTGAGGACTGAAAAATTGGTACGTGGACCCTGATAATTAAAATAAGCATCGTCCTTGAAACCCTAAATTACTGAATTAGGGATTGGAATTGGGTGCTGAAGGATTGTGACTGCGAGGGCAACTCCCACTGCGTCAATGCCGTGAACGTCGACGAATGTGAGATTCAGCGTCGTCGAAGGTGATTCAGCGTCGTCGAAGGTGAGGTCGAACATTTCAGAGGTCGATTTTAGTGTCGTTGATCGTAGTCGTTCTTGAGTGCCACACCGGGAAGGTGAGTATGACTTCATCCTTTTCACCGCAATAGCAAACAGGTGTTAAATCGAACCTCCTCACCGCACCTCCATGAGAAGAAACGCTGGAATTTTTCATCTCCCAACCATTGCAAGTGCAAGACGAGCAAGAATGAGAAGGAGACATTACCAATCTTATCAAATCAGAACGTACGAGACAACTTCACCTCACCCTTTTCAAACCCTAAGCTTCAAATGTTATGAACATAAACTCTTTTTAAAAGAGAAACCAAGAACACATGTGCCAAAACAACCGAATGACACGTCAGAATACACAAAACAGCCACATCATCAGAAATAAACGTCGTTTGTCAATTGATAACGGAAAGGGTTGATTTAAAACGCATTTACAAAAATGAGGACGAAATTGAGATCAATTAAAATTCGAGGACCAATTTGAGATTTTTGAACCAAAACGAGGACCATCGGAGTATTTTAACCTAAAAAAATGTTTTTAATAAAAGAAGCATAGAAAAATATTACAAAAAGATATAAAAATATTTTAAATTAAGTACATATTGCGTTATTCTTAAAAGGAAAATGTCTTCACAATGGTAAACGTGCTTTTCTTTAAATATTCAATAAAATCAATTGTGAGTAGTGAACAATTTTCAAATCTTTTGAGCACCAATATTATTTAAAGAGTATAAACTCACCATAATTATTTTTAGCTAGAATAATATATATATATATATATATATATATATATATATATATATTCACAACATGTTTCACAATTTAATTTACTCTCTATTATTTGTTGTTTTTATTGTTGTATTTTTCTTCTTTTGTAATGATCATCATTCTTTGGTGTGAGTAGTGATGTAGGTGTTGAGTGATAGAGTCCACAGTTTGAGTCATAGGATAACAATTTCCCTTTGTTATGTATTGATATGATCTACCTAGGAAGGAAAGAGTACAATTGTTTCGTTTCTAAATTAGAATCTTCTATAGGGACGACATAAATAAATTAGAAAAGAACTCAGAATAAGACAGGAATGAATGACACCACAATCTAGCAAATTGGTAAGTCAAGTGAAGATTAAACACAAGGTGTTAATCTTAGATAGGAACATGAGGCCTTAGACAAGAATAAAGAGAATCATCTATTTAATGAGATAAAATTCAATATATAACTAAAAGTGTCTACATCAATTTTTTGTACCTCCATATATAAACACATAAGTTTAAGAAAACTTATAAACCCTACCATAAGCCCTATAAGAAAGCTTGAGCCCAAAAACTTAAAAATATAAACTAATTTATAAAAAAAAAAAATAACCCAAAAAACTAAAAAAATAAAAAAAATTAAAAAAAAAAAAAAAAAACCCAAAGTCCAAAAACATAGAAACATAAATAATTTCTAAAAGAAAACTCGAAGTCCAGAAACATAACTTAATTTCCTAATAACTATTTTTCAAATGTGCTCCAAGCCATAATCTTCATATCTTTTGAATTTCTAGTTGCTTGTATTATCAGGAGGAGCCTTGAATAAATTTGATCTTCGAATCTTTTGCTCCCTACCCTTGTCATAGATAATTTGAATTGTAAAGATTCATCTTAAGTTCTTTTTGTATGGAATCTAAGAATAGTTCTCTATCGGTTTTTTTGTATTTTTGGGCTATTTTGACCATCAATTTGTAAAATAGGGTTCGTTGAATTGTTTTTTTTGCGAAACAGGGTCAAGTCGTCGTGGGGGAGGACGACATTAAAGGTGAAGTCGTTCTCCCCCAAGCTGGTTTCATTTTTTTTGTTTGAAAAAGGGGGATGTCGTTAGGGTGAAGGTCGGTTTTATAATATTTGAGATTGAAGTCGTTGGACCCAAAGCCGATTTCACTTTTAGTTTTTTTTTAATGTTAGGCAATGAAGCGGCTGTAGAAAGGGAAACCATTCCTACGAGCACTCTTTGATAGAGGATGAGCGCTCTGTGAGCTCAATAAGATGCATCATGAAAAACTTTATCAAGGATCTTTTTGTACTTTGAGTTGATTCAATCAAATTTATGATAGAAGGGATATTGCTTGGCCCATGGAGACAGGCCAAGACTCTGAACTTCTCAACCATTTCATTCCTGAACCTCCAAGAACTGTCACCCAGCTTCCGCTCAACTTCTGCCGTGTTTTCATTGAATTTCCTCGTGCTGGTTTATAGATTGCCATCACTATTGGTGTTGTTATGAAGGCTGTGAATAGAGCCATAAGCACTAAAATTACAAATATTTCATGGTTTAAATTCTGGAAAAAAAAAGTTGTTACATTAAAACATACAAAAACAAAAACTAAAAGTGAAACCGTCATCCAACTTAACGACTTCAATCTAAGACATAAAGCAACCGGCTTCCACATTGACAACATCACTTTTTTAAAAAGAAAAAATTAAACCGGCTGAGGGGAGGACGACTTCACCTTTAATGCCGTCCTCCCCTACGATGACTTGACCCTGTTTCGCAAAAATAAATTTGAGAGACCCTATTTTACAATTTCGAGATACAATAGACCCTCAGTTACAAAAAAATCGTTCTCTATCATATATGTTTAAAAACAAAACTCTAATATAATAATTTTCTTGAACATATTATTTTATTACTATTGTTTCTTTTAGGATGACTGAACTAATACCATATCTATTACTTTGTTAATTGTTATGGTTATATCTTTAGATAACCGGAATAGTATTTCCTCTAAATAATGGGATAGTAGATTAGATGTTATATGAATAGCCCTATTAATAATAATTAGGTTTGAATCTATCTTTTTATTTATTTATTCACCCTGTAATTTATTTTATTTAAAAAAATATTATGTATTTGATCCTCGTGGTTTCAAACTTTAGTAATTTTTTCTGTTTTTTTTTTTCTTATTTTTAAAAACAAAGTATACCATGACACCCATCCTGTATAAAAGTGTGAACAAGTCCTTTTAAAACAATTAAATAATCAATTATTCGTGAGAAAATTATCAAGTTGAATTACACAAGAAAATAAGGATAAAATTTAATTGTATTGCTAAAATTTTAATAACTAATTAATGGAGTGTTGCAATAGATAAAAAATTTAACAAACTTGCTGTTATTGGGCTGGACGACGAGGATCAGATTTGTAAGCCCATTTTAAATCATTATTTAACAATATTTTTAATTAGCCTCTTTTTATTTACACTCCCTCTTTTGCTAGACACATCTATTCTCTATGTTATTATTAAAATAAAATGACATATTTATCTCAATCTTTTGTTTCGGTGGTTTCGTTTTGGGAGGTTAGCATGTAAAATCTTCATTACAGTTCTGAAATTAAATTAAAGTTTCAGCTACGTGAAATTAAAAATTGCTCCGTCTTCGTTTTGAATTTCCTCGCATAGGCCATTTTATTGATCACATAAAATAATTGTAGTTGTTCAACAATAGCAGAACTTCTTCGTTTGACGAATAACAAAAAAATAAAAAATAAAATATAAGGTGTATACATAAGAGAAAGATCCATTAATATCCAGAGTCATAACATGCATCGTACTCGTTGATCAGTTTGTGGTTGAGATATTAATTAATTTCCGAATAACCTGAAAGAAACCAAGTAATATTGAGCATACACAACACAACTAATAATCATGACCTAATTCAGTGCTTTGCAAATTGCAATGAACCTAACCTTTGCAGTCTGGACTGTGAACGTCTGATGCAGCGAACCAAGAAGGAAAAAAGAGAAAATATGTTAGCATGAATCAAATGGAAAACCATTTTGTTTAACAGAACAAAGGTAATCATGAAGTAACAAAGGTAAAAATCCCATGAGGGAAAGACTAGTGAACATATTCAATTTTTCAATTAATGCAGTCACTTTTTTCCCTTCACAGAAGTTAAAAATGTTTGATTGGTTGAGTAACAGACCTTGTGCTCTGAGATTTAAGACTTGGCTGCTTGGTCATTGGTTGTTGAGGTTCATCACCTGGAACAGGTACAGTCTTAACCTGTGACATTTACACATCAAAAGTGTTTAAAACACAATAATTGGTGAATTATTGTGTCCAGAAAGACCAATTATTGGCTTACTTACCAAATTCTTGAATATAAGATTATAGAACATCTGAATGTATCTCTGCTTTGCCTCTTTTTGCTCCTTATTCACATGTCTCCAAAAGGTGTAAATGTTCCCCATGTTTACCATCTTGTTTGCATAAATTTTCCAGGTATAGCTATAAGACAAAGACATTCATAAAGTTTGAAAATTTAATTTCTCATTGATGCAAGAAACTATGGAAATTATATCATATGATATGATCAGTTAGGTACCATTCATTTATGCGCTGCAATCCAGCTGCAGAAATCACATTCCATTGTGATGGATCCACTTTGCATTTTTCAAAGAAATCAGCAATTTTTTTGCTTGATTCATCGCCATTGAGGGGATCAATGTGGAAGCCAGAGACCCCATCAACAATAATTTCTGCTGGACCTCCTTGGTTGGTAGCAAAAGTGGGCAATCCACAGTTCATTGCTTCAATGACAGTTAATCCAAATGCTTCATACAAAGCAGGTTGAACAAATGCTCCTCTTGTGTCAGCAATGCAACGGTAGAGTTCTCCATTACGATACCTATTAGTCTGTGCAGCAATCCATCTAAACTGACCCTTCAGTTGGTACTTATCAATTAGTTCATGCATCTTTTTTATTTCTGATATTTCCTCCCTATCTTTTGATTTTGAAGGATCAAAGAAGCCTCCTACTATGACAAGATTCACCAAATTTCTCAATCTCTTGTTTTTGCCAAACCATTCAACTAACCCGCTTAAGTTCTTTACAACATCAAGCCTAGCCATTGAGAAGATAATTGGCTTCCTCCTATCAGCCAGGTATCCACTGTTTCCATAACAATTTCAGAAGTGAGAGTCATTCATTTGAAAGAATGTGGTAATTTATAACTGAATGTTAAGTCACTTACATGTGCTCACTGTTATCAACTTTACTAAAGAGAAGATCTTCAATGGCAGGCTGAAATTGAGTGAGCCTTTTTTCTTTCTCTGTGTAAGGGAAATAGACAGATTGGTCTGCTCCTGGCGAAGCTATGTTGAACTTAGGATCAAACACGTTTATCCCTGAAACAACTCTACACAGCCCTGGGAGTGTGAATGCAGCATGGCTTTCATATTGTCCAGGTCTATCTTTGCTGCAAATATCAACTTTCAAATTTAGATTTCATTTTTTTTTTTCTGTTTTGTGCTCATTCATGTGTGTTTAAGGCTGTTTGAGCTAACCTTCCAGCAATTTCCTGGTATGTGCTGGTTATGATGAAATCAGCTGCATTCATTGCCACTGTATCAGCCATGAATTGACATGAGAAGTGATATTTGGGATCCAACTCTTTCCACTTGACATCTGAGTCCTCATACTTGGTCTTCTCCAAAGCATGTGCTATAATGCCCTGGTTTTCAATTGCCAAATGGAATTAGTACATGTAAAAAAGAAAATAAATGTACTTGCAAACACAAAAAAACTGTTCAAAGCAAAACTTATGCTGTATTAACCTGAGTTACCCCAAGTTTTCTAGCCATTAGTGATGCTACCAAGTTTCCATCTGTGTAATTTCCAACAACAAGATCTGGTTTCCCTTCCATGAACTCAAGAATCTTGGTTGTTGCATCCTATTTGAATGAGTCAAAGTATGGTGAGAAGGAAAAAAATCATAAGAGTGGCAATAGATAGCAGATAAAGAATCTTGAATCAGATTTACATGCCTGAGTAAACCTCTCAAGATAGGGGTAAATATCAAAGCGAGAAACCCATTGATGCAGTATTCCTTTATCTGTCTGAAAAGGAACACGTAAAATGTGGGAGTGCTTAGTATCATTGATTGGTTCCAACTCCTGGTGACACTTGGTTCCCCGAGAATCAGGTATGAGCCTTGTTATCTGCAAAGATCAATAGTGTACTCTTAAGATTCTAGTAACTCCAAGTGTACATACAGAGAGATAATTATCCATTCCTTTGCATGAAACTCACCACAAGAATTTGAGGTTTCACATTTAGCCCTTGTTGCTTGATTCTCAGAAGCAACTCTGCTTCCAGAGACTTGACTTGGTCCAATATGTAAACTATCTGTTGTACTTCTCTCAGTGAGTATTAGAAATGAAAAAAACATTTTACTTTTTAAGCAATCTCTTAATATAAACAGCACTTGACATGATAGCATAAAAGAGGAGTGTCTTAGTTACTCACTTCTTCTAATACACTTTCTTGTATTCATTAAACATTTATTGAAAACTACAAGATTCTGAATATGACTAATTACATAAGAAGTAACCCACAAAAAACTTAGCATTTATCTGATATAAAAATCTGTTGACCTTGCCACAACCTATGATTATAATCAAACTAGTTGCTGCTGATGTTAAGAATTTTACCTGGCCACCTGTGTCTGGCAAGCCAAGAACATCTGCTTGTCCAAAATAACCATGAACTGAGAAGATGGCAACATTGAATATTATTGGTAACCTACTTAAAAATTTCTCCAGGTTGACGGGGTCAGGTGCTTGAAGTACTTCTGATAGAGTTTTCATTGTCTCCTTCACTCTTTCTGCAGTATCTCCCCATCCTCTCTCGAACCCCCACTCCTTGAACCTGTCAATGAAATTGGTAGTGTCATTGGATCACACCTTGCAACAACATCCTTGGCCTCTTTTATTGAAAAATAATAAACTCTTCACCTTAGCTCAAAGTTCTGATATGCAGTGTCTTTGGGAAGTGCTGAGAGGAATGCATCAGCCACTACCAGTGCCATCTGTAGCTTTGCAGCAGAGTTCAAGCTCTCATTTATCATCAATTTCTGCCATGAAAAAATGGAAAATGAATATTGAAAGGTGTAACTTTGATGTTGTAGAATAATATTTCGTGTTATTTCACTTACTTCTCCCTGATGATTTAGTGTTAACAAGTAGTCCACTATAGCCTGTGTTTTCTCCAATTTCCCAGTTATCTTCGAAGTCAAAAACTTAGAAGTAAATTGGAGTCCATTTCCAATTGAAGATGAGAGGGTTAGCTGAGGAATTTGGAAATCGAATGCTCCAAAGTCTGCTTCAAATGAATTCTCATCGATTGCCCTTCAATACAGACCAAAGTTAAACATCAAAAGCAAATTTCATGAAAAGATTATTCCAATTGGACTTATTTACGTTTTATTAGATGAACATGTAAACTGAGAAATAAGTAAAATTCAGAAATGTGATAAAAATCATGCCACTTCAATCAAGTATACAAAACTCGTACTGATTATCTTTTCAAGATAAATATGAGAAAAATGACCCACCATTTTTCATCGATTACCCTTTCCTTGAACTTGAGGAACTCAGTGGGGGTGATAGTCTCAACAGAAAGGTCATCAGAACTCACTTTTACAAATTCCCAAACTCCTGGATTAGGCCTTATTGCAAAGGCAACATATGGTGGATCAACAACAGCTTCCTGCAAGTTTCAGAAACAACATTAAAATCCACAAGCTATATTTGTGTGTGTGTACATATATGTATATAAAGGTAAAGAGTGAAAAGAAATAACCTGCGTGGAGCTCAATATGAAGCCAAGAATACCCTCCAAAACTTGATTTCTTTCAGTTTTGTCATCTATAACTAGTTCCATTTCTTCCATCAAATGGTGATGTTTCATGATCCTCCTACCTTTTTCCAGGTACTTGGCAAAACACCTCTTCATGTGGTACCGGCTCTGCCTCAATGCATCAGGCATATTATCTATGACAGAATCTGTGCGTTTTAAGGCTGGTGCAGAAGCCATTTAAACAGAGCAAAAGAGAAATTTTGAGTTAAGGTTTTGAAATTGAGATGGGTCTTAATTGGTGGTCAAATGAGATGTGTCTCAATTTATATGCATGGCTACTTTGGCATGTAAAATAAGTTTGAGGTTGAGTTAGCTATGAAGGTGTAATTGTGCATGAGTTGGAGAAGGAATATTTGGTTAAGGAGGGAAAGGAAAAGAATTTGTATGCTTTGAGAAGAGATTAGGTGTGAATATTATTTCCATCACGCAGTTATAGGAATCATTCTTTCCTTCTGTTTGTGTTGGAGTTACCACACGATGATCAACAGAAAAGGATATAAAAAATGTCTTCTTCACGGCATTTGATTCTATTGGTCAACCTGTGTGAGTTCACCAAATGCAACGTGTTTTAAATTTATATATACAATGATAAGTATTTTCAACTATGGCTTTTATTTTAGGTACACATGAAATTATTATGGGTAGGTTGCACAAACTTGTCTGTAAATATTCTTGAAAAAAGAGTAAAAAGAATAATAAAATGGATTTTTTTATAAATTAAAATTAATTCATGTATAAATTAAAAGTAACAATCTAAAAGTTATGTTAAAAAGCTTTTACATTAGAAAAATAATTTTTGTTTTTATTTTTCAATTTAAATATTGACGTTTGTTTCACATTCAAATGTTTATTAACATGTAGGTTAAGAGAAAAAATAAATATATATATATATATATATATATATATATATATATATATATAAGAAAATGAAAAATATATATGTTCTTGCTATATCGAAATTCTTTGCAAATACAGGTGACCACTTATTTTTATGACCATTATGGCTATATGTTCTTGGTGGGAAAGTCTCCAAAAGAAACTCAGACATTCAAGTCACTGAAGTGTTGTAAATGGAAATATAGCAAGGTGTTTATCTCTTTAGGGTTTCACAATTTGATTAATTATCTTTAATTTGTTGTTACCTATCTTCAATTCCAACAATTTTACTTGTTATTTCAGTTATCTCTCTTTTTTTTTTCTTTTTTGGATTTATCCTATTCCACCCTATTAAGACAAAGTGAAGTTCAATTGAGTTTACGGATAACAAAAAGAAACTTATGTCGAAGGATATATGTAGACAAAATTCACATGAAATAAAATATGTCATCACTATGAAAGAAAGGGTAGATTTATTTCATGTTTATGCTTGAGCAAGAGTCCTGCTTTCTAATTAAGATTCAATTGAACTACATAACTTTTAAAATGTAAATATAATGATGTAACATGACAAACAAATATATATATATATATTTTTATCTTAACTAGGTTAATTGATGTTTAAAAGTGTCAAAAGAAACTATTAGAGTTGTTAATATTTTTGTTCCCATAAATCGTCAAGCATAACTTAAGAATGGAAAATGATTGTTTGAAAAAGTTTTATTAACAAACAATGTAAAAAAATATCTTATAATTTATTAGTCAAATTTTCCTTATTGTCTATTGAGAAATTTAAATCCTATTGAAACTTAATTTCAAGTATTATTTATTTGGCTATATTTTAAATACTTTCTTTTATTTATGTGTTTAGAGTGTAGTGTGATTTGGAATTATTTTTTTAAATATAAATTATTTGAGTTTATATTTTTAGTTTTTGAATATTTTATTTAAAATCACATAAAATAAATTTTTTAAATAAAATATCTATTATTATTAATGGATATGTATAAATTAAAAATTATCTTTTTGAATAACTATTATACTATTATATTTTATCATGAGTTTAGTGTGACTTTCATGTATTTTTGTATTTTTGTATTTTATTTTATTTTAATTTTTTCTAAATTTTTAAGTGATAAGAAATAATTGTGGGATTTTTAAATGTTAGCATAATTAAGATGTCGAAATTCAATATGATATCTAATATGATTTCATTATAATAACTAGTACTCATATTTCCATTTAACTTGTGGTAGTCACCCTGATAAAATTCACAAATATAAAAAAGAAACTAAAATTAGGAAATGTCTTCCTGCACTCCCATATTTTCTTCATACATCCCATATTTTTTTAAATTTCAATTTATCCATGTTGTAATTATAGTTTAGGATTGTGCAATAAGTAAATATTTTGGATTGTACGATCTGGAATGCAAATTTACATTTCGATGTAATATAATTTTGCACAAGGAATTATACAATCCAAAATGTGATTTTGCATTACAGATTGTATAGTTTGAAATACACATGGTTTGTGAAATCCATAACTTACATTTCACATTTTTTATCGTTGATTCTCATATTCTTCCTTATACTTCATATTATTATGGTATTTTCATTTGTTTTAATGGATACTTGTGAATGTTTTTTAGGGTGAAGGTGGAAGAAGAAGATAAGGTGGAAGTGAAGATGGAGATGGAAATAAGAGAAGACAGGGGTGGAGTTGGATGTGGAAGAAGAAGATAGGTGGAGGTGGAGGTGGAGGAAAGTATTGTGGGAGAGGAGAAGAGAAGAAGAGGAGGTCAAATTTGACCTTTTAACTTGCTTATAGGATTTAGTAAAAAAATATGGGATGTAGAAAGATATTTCCCAAAAATTGTTAGTGAAGTCCTTATATACTTTTATCTTTTTTTTTAGGTCCATTATCCTTAGCTTATCTTCTAAAACATAGTAGTTTTTCTATCAAAATTCTCTCATGAACTTGGGCACGTAACAAAACATGTCGAAATAGCATACAAAATATAGTTTTTTTACTTTATCTATTTCATATATTTCTAGTTTTTTTAATAAAGTAATTTTATTTCGGGCAAGCTATAATGTGTATTCCACCATCCTTAAGTTGAGTTGACATTTTCATTTTACTTATTTTTGTAAGGTTAACTGTTTTCAAAATATTAAAAAAAGACTAAGACAACTAAATTTTAATATATTATATTAATTTTAAGTGTGTATAACTAATCTTAACCTTGTATATTATATTAATGCTTCTTATCAATATTACATTTATCGTTGTAGTTCTTTTTTTGTTATGTAGGTGATCAGTGAAAGTAAGGAGTTTCATAAAATACTTTTTATACAAGACATATTTAAACTTTTTAAGAACCTAAAACAATAATAATTATCACTGAACACGAAAAAAATCACAACCAAAGGTTTTTTTTATCAAAAAAAATTAATACATAAAGCATTACAGATTGATTATTATAGACAACACCTGGTCAAAATAAATATAATACTTTTAATCCTCATTAGAATGGATATTGCACCGTCCAAGGAATGGACGACCTCAACATGCTCATTTGGATTCTGACTCATTAAATATTTATCATAAAACAACGAGTTTCAGTCACAGGCCGAGGTGATGAGCATTTGGGCCGAGGTGACGAACAAATATCCCTAGATTTTAGGAATAACCACCCCATGCGAGATTTCAGGAAAGAATAGTGGAGAAGTGAATAGGTTAGTTGGCAGTAAGATAGCAGTTTTAAGACTAAAAGATCTTATACATACAGAAGGGATTAAGGAAAGAAAAAAGAGAATTTTAGACGATAATTAACTATTTGGTAAACCCTAAACCAGAACAAATATAAAACTTAAACTATAGATATGAGATGTGGAACGTGTGACGTGAGAATGATACCTGAGACGTTGGAATGGGACATGGGACATGGGGCGTGAGACGTGAGATGAGACGGGGGACGTGAGACCAGAGACGTAAGATGAGATGTAAGATGTGGGACGTGGGACGTGCGATGTGAGACGTGAGACGTGGAATGTGAGAACATGGGACATGGAACGTGAGACGTGGTACATGGGACGTGAGACGTGGTACATGGGACGTTGGACGTTGGACGTGAGACGTAGAACGTGAGACATGGGACGTAGAACGTGTGACGTGGGACGTGGAATGTGAGAACATGGGACGTGGTACATAAGACGTGGGACGTGAAACGTGAGATGTGGTATGTGGGATGTATGACGTGAGATGTAAAACGTTAGACGTGAACCGTGAAACGTGGAATGTGAGATGTGAAACGTGAGACATGAGACGTGGGACGTAGAACTTGAGAAGTGAAACGTAGAACGTAGAACGTGGAACGTGGGACGTGAGACGTGGGTCGTGAGACGTGGGCCGTGAGACGTGAGACATGAGACATAAGACGTGAGACGTGGAACGTGACGTGAGACGTGGTACATGCGACGTTGGACGTGAGACGTGAGACGTGGGACGTAGGACTTGAGACGTGGGACGTGGAACGATAGACATGGAACGTTGGACGTGAGACGTCGGACGTCAGACGTGAGATGTGAGATGTGAGACATGAAACGTGGGATGTGTAAAGTGAGAAGTGAAACGTGAGACGTGAAATGTGAGAAGTGAGACGTGAAATGTGAGAACATGGGACATGGGACATGAGACGTGGTACATGCGACGTTGAACGTGGAATTTGGGACGTGTCACGTGGGACGTGGGACGTGAGACATGACATGTGACGTGAGACGTGAGACTTCAAACGTGGAATGTAAGACGTAAGACGTGAAACTTGAAACGTGGGACGTGAGACATGAGATGTGAGACATGATACATGAGACGTGTCATGTGGAATGTGCGACGTACGACGTGTCACGTGAGATGTGAGACGTGAGACGTGGAACGTGGGATGTGAGACATGGGACGTGAAACGTGAAACGACCCAAATTTGACTGCATTGGGCTGAGTTAACTTAGATAAAATTTGACCGTATGTGAGACGTGGGACGTGAGACATTAGTTGTGAGACATGATACATGAGACGTGAAACGTGATAGGAGACGTGAAATGTGAGAACATAAGACATGGGACGTGAGACATGGTACATGCAACTTTGGACGTGGGACGTGAGACGTGGTACATGTAACGTTTGACGTGGGACGTGAAACGTGTGACGTGAGATGTGGGACGTGGAACATGGAACATGGGACGTGAAACGTGAGATGTGGGACCCGGGACGTGGGATATGGGACGTGGGATGTGGGACGTGAGACGTGGAACGTGGGACGTCAGAAGTTGGACGTGTGACGTGAGACGTGGGACGTGGGATGTGGAACGTGAGAACATGAGACATGGGACGTGAGACGTGGTACATGCGACGTGGGACGTGGGACGTGAGATGTGGGACATGTGACGTGTGACGTGGGACGTGGGACATGAGACGTGAGACGTGAGACGTGGGACTTGAAATGTGGGACGTGAGACGTGGGACGTGAGACATGAGATGTGAGACGTGATACATGACACGTGGGACGTGAGACGTGTGACGTGGACCTGCGACGTGAGACGTGAGACGTGAGACGTGGAACGTGGGATGTGAGACGTGGGACGTGGAACGTGAGACGTGAGACGGTCCAAATTTGACTACATTTGGCTGAGTTGACTTAGACAAAATTTGACCGTATTCAACCAAGACACTCGTGGCCAAAATTTGGCTGTATTCAGCCAAGTTGGCTATAGTAAAAATTCAACCGAATTCAATCGACTTGGCCCCGATTGAGATTAAGCCGAGTCGGCCTTGACCCAAATTTGGTTGTATTCGGTTCAAACGGCCTAGGGTGAAATTTGGTCATATTCAAATGAGTCGGTCACGATCAAAATTTGGTCGTATTCAACTGAGTCGGCCACGATCGAAATTCTGCCGAATTCAGTCGAGTCGGCTTCGGTCAAAATTCGGTCACGTTGGCCTCGACCAAAATTTGACCGAGTTGGTCCTGGCCTAAATTTGGTCGTATTCGGCAGAGTCGATCGCGATCGAAATTTTGTCATATTTAGGCAAGTCGGTCCTGACCTAAATTTGGCCAAATTCAGTCAAATTGGTCATGATCAAAATTTGGTGGAGTCGGTACTAGTCCAAATTTAGCCATATTCGGTCGAGTAAGTCCCGAACGAAATTTGACTATATTCAACTTAGTCGGTTGTGATCGAAAATTGGTCATATTTAGTCAATTCGGTTTCGACCAACGAATTAAATGGAATCAACCCTGACCGAAATTTGACTGATCAGGCCTTGGCCCAAATGTGGTCATATTTGACCAAGTCAACTCTGGCCAAAATTTGGTCGTATTAGGCAAAATCGGTCCTGCCGAAATTCAGTCGAATCTAGTCAAGTCAATCTCGACTGAAATTTTGTCGAGTCTACCTTAGCCCAAATTTGGTCATATCGTCTCCGACCGAAATTTATTCGAAAGTCATCCAAGTTCATATCCCATGCTGAAATTTGGCCTCGTTGGCCCCGACAAAAAATCTGTCAAATTCTTTTGTGTTAGCCCTATGGACACAAATTTGGATCCAAAATGGATGTGGATATAATTATTTTATTACTTTTTAAATTTTTAATTGTCTGCATCAAATAAAATATTAAACATAGTTATACAATACTTATTTGCATTTTTGTCCTCCAAATAAAGTAAATCTACATGAATAATTATTCGGTAAGAATTTCTTTAATATTATATTTAACTATGAAATTTTGTAAATTTAAATGCGTATTAATTATTCTTATTCAATGCGTATTAATTATTCTTATTCAGTACCCTAATGGCACTGGTTAGTAGGACACTTATTGTATTAGTAACAATAATTAAATATATAAAATTTGAGAGTATTATTTTGACTCTCCCAAAATTATTGGCCAAGATCCACCAACGAGGATAACTAGTACTCATATTTCCATTTAACTTGTGTTGGTAATAAAATTCACAATATAAAAAAAGGAACTAAAATTAGGGAATTTCTTCCTGCACCCCATATTTTTTAAAATTCCAATTATATTCATGCCTAAACTATATCAAGATTGTGCAATGCATAAATATTCTTAATTGTACGATCTAGAATGCAAATTTACACTTCGAAGTATACAATTCGTAATGCAAATTTATATTATGGATTGTACAATAAAAAATGTAATTTTGCATTACGGATTCTACAATCCAAAATGTAATTTTGCATTGCAGATTGTATAATATGAAATGAACATGATTTGTAAAATTTGTAACTTACATTTCACGTCTTTCATCGTCAATTCTCTCATCTTCTTCTTTACACTTCAAATTATTATGCTCTTTCAATTTGTTTGTGAATAGTTTTTAGGGTTGAGGTGAAGGTGGAAGAAGAAGATGGGGTGAAAGTGAAAATGGAATAGAGGTGGGAGAAGATAGGGTGATGAAAGCAAAAGATGAGGTGAAGGTGGAAGAAAGTAGGGAGATGTTGTCGGAGAGGAAGAGGGAAGAAGAGGTGGCAAATTTTGATTTTTTAACTTGCTTTTAGGGTTTAGTAAAAAAATATGGGGTGCAGAAAGATATTCCCCTCAAATTATTAATGAATTCCTTATATACATCTTTTTTTTTAGGTCCATTATCCTTAACTTATCTTCTAAAATATAGCATTTTGTCGCTATAAAAATTCTATCATGAACTTGGGTATAACAAACAAAATATGTCAAAATAACATGTTACAAAATATAGTTTTTTTACTTTTTTTATTTTACATATTTCTAGTTTTTTTAATTAAGTAATTTTATTTCGGGCAAACTATGAGTGTAATCCACCATCCTTGAGTTGAGTTGACATTTTTTTTTACTCATTTCTGTAAGGTTGACCGTTTTCAGAATATTAGAAAAAGACTAAGACAACTAAATTTTAATATATTATATTAAAATATATTTTATTTCGGGCAAACTATGAGTGTAATTCACCATCCTTGAATTGAGTTGACTTTTTTTTTACTCATTTATGTAAGGTTGACCATTTCAGAATATTAGAAAAAGACTAAGACAACTAAATTTTAATATATTATATTACTTTTAATATTGTGTATAACTAATCTTAAACTTGTATATTATATTAATGCTTCTTATCAAGATTATATTTATCATTGTAGTTCTTTTGTTTGTTATGTAAGTGAATAGTAAAAGTAAGGAGTTGCATAAAATACTTTTTATACAATTAAACTTTTTAAGAAATTAAAACAATAATAATTATCACTGAACACGAAAAAATATTCATAACTAAGTTTTTTTTTTTTTGTTAAAAAAACAATTAATACATGAAGCACTACAGATTGATTATTACAGGAAGCACCGGGTCAAAATTTTCTCTTTTAATCCTTGTTAGAATGGCTAGCGCTAGTACAATGAAATAAATATAAAACTTAAATTAAAGATATGAATGATAATATATTTTTAATAGTATAATTATAATATTATGTTAAAAAAATATTATATGTTAAATAAAATGTTATTAAAAACAATTATAATTTTATAAAAGTATAAAAATATAAGGCACAAATGGCAACCACGCAAAAAATAACAATCCAAATCCTTCAAAATCCATTACTTTAATTTGAAAAGGTAAAGTTGTAAATTTGACCTTAAGCTAACTCTAAAAATCAGACTAAGGCCCAATTGGCATCGTGGGCCTAACAGAATTAGCCTGTTTCCTTGGTCTTTATAAATGACTACTAAGAAGTAGTAGCTTCATCCAACCTCAAGTTAGGGTTCCTCCTATTTATGTAAAAACTGCATCTCCTTCGTGTGCCACAGCACTAGTCTTTACCCCAACCGCCAAATTCTATTCGCATTAAAATCTTTCGCTGAAATTAGGTTATGCTTTAGTATTTTTTTTTTTCTATTTGCTTTAGTATTTTTTTTTTCTTTCTATTTTGCGTGAATTTTAATCTTGAATTTATATGCCGTTAGGGTTTATTTCAACTTTAGGGTGTATGGGTGTTAACATTTTAATGTGCACGATGTTTTGGAGATGGAAGTGATGATTTTTTCCCCAGGTGATCGACGCTGAACAAACTGTGCGATTTTTCTCGTTTGAGAAACCAAGCCAAATAAATCTGATCCATCTCTCTATACATGCCTTCGTTGATGGATTTTCTGTCTGCACAAGTATTTGATTAATATTTTTAAACACTTAGTTTCTTTTGGGAAAATTTCAGATACTTCTTTAAAGTTTTTATTGTGTTTTTAGAAGTTTTATCTGAGTATTGTTTTTTATTTTTATATTTTGCCTTTTTTTCGTTGATTTTTTTCTTTCTATTTTTTAACATATGAAGTAGCTTTGTTTGTTTGAAAATTTTAATATTTTTAAGGCATACTAGGGTGAGTATTTTTTTTTCATGATAGATGTTAAGATTTCTATCATTCTAATTGATGAAGTCATATTCTAATTGATGAAGATGAAGTCATACATGGTCTATTACTGGTATGTCATTGTACATTTTAAAATTTAAAAGAATGAATGAATTCGGTGTATTTTAAATGCATGAATGAATTGATAATTCATAAATCTTAACCTTTCAAATTTATTAAAAATTTTAACGAAAGAATTCATAAATTTTAAACATTATAATTTAATTGATAATTTAAAAAAAAATTGTTCCATGAATTTATAATTGAAATTTTTTAAAATTTAATAAAAGAATTGCTCAATGAATTTGGTGTATTTTAAATGAATGATGTGATAATCATAAATATTAAACTTTGAAATTTATTAAATTTTTGAAAATTTTAATGAAAGAATTCTTAGTTTTCATAAACTCTAAACCTAAATGAAAATTTTAAAAATGAATTTTCATGGATTCATAAATTTATTGAAAATTTTAAAAAATTAATAAAAGAATTGTTCAATGAATTCATTAATTTGTACTTAACAAATTTGAAAATCTTAAGAATATATAAGAATAGATATTTTTACAATTATAGTAAAAACAATTGTATCAATAGAAAAGATAAGAAATTAAATGAATGTACAAAGTTAAAGAATAAAAATAAAGATTAAAGTAATAATTAATATTTATTTAACACCTGAAAATGGAAATTATAAAGAGAACAGTAATAATTTATACTTATTTAACTTTTAAATGGTTGAAAGGAAGAAGTAGAGGATATGAATTATTTATTAATATTTATATTTATTAATATTTACAAAACGATATAAATTATTTTACCAATTATTCTTGTGTAAAACATATTTAGTTATTTATATCAATTTTTACTTTTTGTCATTTTTTTTATGAAAATTTGTTCTTGTGATTGTAATTTATTAATTAACATAATTATATTTCATTTAGACTTTTGTATCTTTAAAATTTTTTTTGGGGTTTTATTATAAATTTATGAGATTATATTTGAAAGGTAGAATTACCCATTATTTATCGAAACCGGTTCAAGTAAAGTTAAATCATTAAACCTTGGAACAATATTTGACTCATTTATAAAAGATTATCTTGCACATAAGTTATTTGTTGAATGAAATTTATAATTATGTTCATCCAGCACATATGTTGGATTTCTTATACTGCTAAACTTTCAGGTTTAACCCATGTTCAATCAAATCCAGATTTTGACAACAAAAAGTGATTAAAAACATCGAAGTTACATAATAATTTCTAGTGCCTTTGTATATGCATTATACATAATAATTTTGTGACGTATTAGAAATTAAATGCCAGAACAGAAAATCATTAAAAAAATATTGTTTGTCAACATATTCTAAAAGAAAAATAATTTTTTGACGATTTTCTTTTACAATATAAAATGTCATTTTTTAAGTGTTTTTTTTATTTTTTAATTTTTTTCATTCTCAATATTCCAAAACCACTTAAAAAATGACATCTTATGTTGTAAAAAAAAGTTGTCAAAATTTAATAATCAAAATATCATTATACTTTCTAAATATGAGATATCTGCAAAAACTTCAAATTACTGTTGTTGCATAATGTTAGCTTTCCTATTTTCGGTAAAATAATGTCATTTATCTTTTTTTTTCGAATCAATAAAAAACTATTATTTGAAGAAAGATAAACAATAAATAACTTTAGCTATACTGCAACCAGTAAACTAAAACACATTATTTTATGAAAGAATCAAGTATTTCAGTACAATAAGAGATAGAATCAAAGAGGATTTTCTTATACTTCAGCCTCCATTGGACAGCTAATTTCCACCTATCCATGGACCTTCTTGCTTTTCTAGATAATATTACGTCAGTGAAACTATGTGCATCTTTCATATCATGTGCTTCTAAGAAGGCATAGATCTCATCCCTGGAAGACATAGATTTTGTGATCTCCATGAAAGTGAAAAAATCTTGGCTACTGTGCATTGCATTCAAGAGCAAGGTGTCTTCATCAATAGATGTCGGCAGATTCTTTAACACAGTGGCACAAGTTTTGGACAGCCATTTCGTGATGAAAATTTCATTGTCTGCTGACAGTTGGGAACCAGAATACACAAGATGTCCTACAGACTTCCTCTTGTTTTGAGGGGTTGCCCACAACCGCAATGCAGCAAGTAGTGCAAATGAAGGCTTCCCATTATGATGGATATAGAGTGATTCCATAGACCATGAAGTGGAAAGATATATAGTTGGTTCCAAAGGGATAAAAACTTTGTCATTTGGATTTTCTTGTAGGAGAAAGCCATAGTGTTCAAGAAGCTCCAAGTTTGTGTAAGTTCCATAGCATAATAGAACCTGGTGAGGATAAAGTAATTAGTAATTCCCTATTTACTAAACAACGGAATGTAGAGACTGAAGACGGATATGGTACTAGTGACCTCTTGAAAATAATCAAATGGAAGTAGGATTTGAAAATATCAGTCCCTGCAAAATTGAATAATTTACAGGAGACAAGCAACTAAGTTTGTTTATAGAATTTTAGCTCCAGGTAAGATTTATGATAAATTACATTTATATTTATTGAGAAAAAAAAAATCAGTAACATTCACGCTCTGAATTGGATATGTAAACCAAACAGAAGCTACATTTACTGCTCCATATGCTAAATATAATCCTATCTTGAGAAGGGCCTCATGCATTGCACAATACTACTAATAAGAACATCCACCGGTAGTTTGCCTGAGCTTAAAGCCACACAGCCGGGTAATTTTGTTCTCATCATTTTAAAAGCTGGTTCTAAAGGATGTGTACAAATCTTGGGTACAGTTTGTCCAATCCCAATTTTTTTATTCAGTTAACTTAAACATAAGACATTAGCAATTTCTTAGAAATCCAATCACAGTTATAACTGATAAGGGTTTCTAGACTTAGATTGTGTGGTGAAGGCTTAAACATCTAACATGCATAGAGAGTTGAGTTGAAGTGCAGCTTGATACCACTAAATATCTCCAATAAGGGTTGACTCAATTGGTAGGATCATACTTTGTGAAAGAAAAGGACTTATATCGTGTTCCAACAAGTGATCCTTTATTCACGAGTAATTTTTAAGTGCAATGGTAAGTTTGTGCCACGAGTTATGGCCGGCCTAACGTTGAAATAAGGCAGCCTCCACTAAATTTCTTCCCCAGAAACGGTACCACCAAGCATCATTGATTCAAAGCAGTATCCTAATCAAATAGATACAAACATAACATCTATGACTACAAACTATATTCAAGTCAAGGACAAATAATTCAAACAGGACAAAGAAAATGGACCCAAAAGCCTACAATGCAATCAATCAAATGAAATTTTAATTCACGTTTTCTCACATTTAGAAACTTAAACTAATATTTTAATTCAAATTAGTAACTAAAATTTCCAGAAATAGTTAAATACCTGATCGCCTTTCTTGTAATGTGCCCTGGCATAGAAGCAATATGCATTAACATCTTCCTCAAACCCACCATCAGTTAATCTTGGGGAATGAGAATCAAGCTGTTCTGCATCTACCATTATATTCTTGCCTCCATTTAATAAGTTTGTATCGTGAATGGAAGAGTTTGATAGCAAATGTTCTAAATCCTCAATGTCAGATGACTCCTCTCCAGGTGCATCATAATTAAACAAGTCACCCACAGGGCATAAGCACCCAGCTTCATCCCATGGTATATGCAATGTTCGAGAAGATATCTACATTTTACGTAGTTCAAATGTAACCAAATCATAGAGTGAGTGATGATTTACATGAAGGCAGAAACTATTGCATCAACCAAAAAAAAGTAACCAACATTCAATACAGTTAGTTGGTTTTTCTTATCAGTGATATAATTAAGTAGCACAACTTAAAACAGATTAGTGAAAATAAGTCTGTCACAATAGCATGGATGAAAGTACATGATAAGGCAAGGAAGAGTTTGTAGATAAACATCCAAAACTAAAGATGTTTCCAGTCCATGCAAATGTTGGAAAACCAAATTGAATATTTATAAATAAACTACTTTTAGCAAGCATATATCTCCCGTCTCAAAGGCCTGGTTTCTAACTGACTAACCGTTGCAGCAGCCCAAACCCAAGCCTTAAATGTTAAAAACTGGGGCCTAAACATGAGATCTTCCATCAAAGCATGAGCTTCTTTCCACTCTGATTTGGCCTTTAGTATAGCTTTTTCGGTGACCCACACCGCTTCATCCACCTAATAAACAAATCATAAGTTAATTCTTACATAAAGTATTGATGATAAGCTGATAAATATCATAAGCCAAGATGCTATAATCTAACCTAACAAGATAAACTAAAATGTCAAACAGAAACCGAACTTGCAGAGCACGCTTCTCAAATTCACCAAACATGGCTAGTATGTCATAAGTGTGTGGCAAATGCATTAGGTAAGGATGCCACCTTGAAGTCTTCCCTTTACCCATTTCATACAACAAGCAAACGATCAATATCTGCATTATAGACAAGTGTAGCAGTATGTGAGATTCAATTACAGGCAAGAATACAACAAGAATGATGATGAAGCCATATCCAAATAGGTGTTCAGAGCCAAGTTCAACAATGCCCTAAAAAATTTAACAAAAACTATTTATCTTCGTCCAATAACCAAAACAAGATGATAAAGACTTATGGTTTTAGCACATTGTTACAAATTAAATTACAGGAACAACATAAACAAAACAAGCAACAGAACTATTACACTCAGTAACACATACACTGCTAAGAAAGAAACCTGAGTTGAGGATAGACAAGAGTGTCTATTGACAGCAAAACAGAGCTTTTCATCTTCCATAACATTCTCTCTTGTCATTAAAGCAGATTTTGGAACTCTGAGAACGATTTCCCCCCTCCTAAGGTCTCTCACAGCACCCAAACCTCTCCTGCAGCATTCTCCAAACAATACACAAAAATGGGTAAAAATTTGTTACCAGAAACAAGTCAAAAGCATCAACCTTTACATTATTATTATAGAATCGGATTAATTACCAAAGAAAATACACGTCAAGAATATAAGAGGGCAATAATCACCATCTAACAAAAAGTCATTGGTGCGATAAATCCAATGCAAGGGTTAGATTAGATTAACTACGACGCACATGTACGATAATTAGGGTATCTAAGAAGGATCTGTGAGTACCCGCCAGAGTGAGGAAAATGAGCGACACATAAAGAAGAACCCAAACATGAGGAAGGAGAGTGTTGAGGTTGGTTGGTGGGTGTTGATGAGTCTGATATTCCAAGTTGTGCTGCCCATGTTAAGAAGCTTTCAAGGTTTTGTTGTTCCTGCTGCATCTTCTGCTGATCACCTTAACCTAGTTCCTTCAGAACCCAGGAAACTTAACCTGGTTTTTTAGGTTCATCTTGCGTTCTTTTTTTGCTTTTTTTTTTTTTTTTTTTTTTTTTTTTTTTTGAGCTCTCTTTCTTAGAAACAAATGTTTTTTTAATTTATGAATGAATAATTATGGATGCTTGAATAAAGTTTTCAAAAAGCTTAAATACCTTTTTTGTGGTGTTTGTTGTGGATGATCCTCATTTTGACAGAATTTTTAAATAATTTTCATTTTTATCGAATGTTTAAAATAATCATCATTTTTGCAATTCGTGTTTTATTTTGTTTTTTTTTTTCTGTGATACTGTTTAAATCAGTAACGGAGCACTGCACAAGTGACATTGTTTGTACATTACGTGTGTTAGGTGTGTGTTAGGTGTACTGTGCTCCGTTACTAATTTGAACAACGTCACAAAAAAGACCAAATAAAACACATATATTGTGCAAAAATGAATATTATTTTAAACATTCTGTCAAAATGAGGACCATCCACAACAAACACTACGAAAATGGGACGAAAATGATATTTAAACCTTTTCAAAAAGAAGTTGAATTGAAAAAGAAGTTGAATTGAATGAAGATGAAGATGATTTGGATTTTTCAATCTTATTTCTTGAATATAAGAAAAAAAAATCTATTAGAAGATAAATATATACAATAATATTATAAAGTTTAAATATTTATTTGAAAAGTTAGTGAATTCTGATTTTGAGAATTGTTTTTATATTTATGCGGGAAAAGGTACGAGGATGTGGGCAAATTTACCACACGTTCAATTTCCTTTCGAAATTACCTCTCATTTTAAATTAATTATGGTAAATATTAAATCGTATGTTGACGACTTTATATTGAATAAATCGTGAGAAAAATGTATGACTTCTTAATGATATGATACGACTTTTAAATTTGTGTTTAATATTCTAATCTATCCGTCAAACTTGTTTAATTAAATTAAAACTCACGATAATCTATATTTTAATGAAGTCGTGCAGTTTTTATTAAGGATCGAAATTTGGGACAAGCTAGCGGACTGACTTGCAAACTCGCATAAAAAAAATGTAGATATGAATTAGGATGTTGAACTCGTTGGTTCGTATAGGTCTGAAGTTCGAATGGACTAAAGGCGGAGGTGGGGCAGAGCAAGCTGACTCGTTAACCCGCTTACAAAATTAAATATTTTTATTTTTTAGTTCTCACATCATTCATCATGATGTTTCTATAAGTTCTTTTTATTATTATTATTGTTGTTGTTGTTATTATTATTATTATTATGTTTATGTATAATCATTGTATATAAGATAATAATTTTACTTCTTGAATATGTAATATTTTTTTATACATTTCTAAGTATATGTCTTGTAAGGTGACATGTTGATATTGTACTTTACCTATAATCTTCGTTGTTATTGTTTCTTGGCTTTGATTAGGTAAACTAATTAGAATTATTTTGATAAAAAATGAATATCAATTGTTATGGAAAATAAAAAAAAAAATTATTTTACTCATCAGAAATGTAGGTCAGCCCACAGGCCCCGGACCAACCCGTAGGAAGAGACAGGTCAAAAAAGTAAACCTGATATTAAACTGTGGGGTCGGCCCCACAGTTTGTAGGCGATAGATCTACTCCGATATGTGACGAATCTGCTCTGATATGTGTCGCAGGTATCAGATCTTGTAAGTGACAACGCAGTAACAATTTGCACAATGACAGTGAGGAGCAAGGATGATGGAGAAGTTGGAAGAAACCCTACTAAAATCTGTTCATCTCATATTTCTTGGATAAACTCGCATCCATTCACATTTATCCGAATCTGAAATGACCTGAACCCGCCTTACCCGGAGACATAAACAGTTGGATATGGATTTCAAAATATTACAATCAGATTGTGATGGATTGGCCTTGTTGGACCCGAATCCGGCCCAACTCGACCATTGCTCACCCCTACAGGTTGTAATATCTTTTGACCTTTCAAAGCTTTCATGTCATCATGAATCCACCTAATTATTGAATTGGCTCTTGGTCTTATTCTCCTCACCAATGTCATGGACTTTGATATTCACATCATTCCCTTCCTCTAAAGAAATATTTGTAGGTAATTCCAAAGCTTCATTATCTGCACTAAAAGGAAATAAATGATTTTTCTTAATGATGTGTTTGAATGAGACAATTTAAGAGCACAATTCATTTATTTGAAGAATTTGAATTTCTTTCAAGAAAATTTCAAGGAAAATGACATGTTTGGATGAAAAAATTAAAAGAATTTTGAAATTAAAATTTTTTAGGAAGGTATTTCAAATAACTAAAATAGTAGAATTTGAAATCCACTAAAAAAAGAAGGAAACTAAAATTCTCCAAGTTGTGAAATTGCTCATTGGTTAGGACGTAAAAAGTTCACAAGTCCAAAAAGTCGAGTAAGGTCAAGCAGAAGGTCGAGACAAGTCAATTTGGGTTAAAGATTGAGTCGGGTCGGGTTAGGCCGAGACACAGGTTGAGCCATGCCAAGGGACAACCAAGACGGCTTGGACCGAAGGTCAAGCCGAGTTGGCTTAAGCCGAAGGTCAAGACAAGATAACTCTAAACTGAGTCGATCCGGCCAAAGGTTGAGCCTAGTCGACCTGTGTCGCAGGTCGAGTCGAGTTGACCCTGAGTAAAGATCGATTTAGGTCGGTCCAGATCAAAGGTCGAGTCGAGTTGGCCTAAACACAAGGTTTAAACTAATCTACCCTAGTTGAAGGTTGAGTCGAGCCAACTCGGGCCGAATCAGTTCAAATATGCCAAGGTTGAATTGTTTTTGAATTGACCTAGGTCGAACCAGTTGAGATCTCGAGTTAACTTTAACCAAAAGTCAAGACAAGATGTACCAAATTAAAAGTCGTGTTAAGTTAATTTAGACTCAAATGTAGAGTTGAGTTTGTCGTAAAATATAAATTAAATTACTTCATCCAAACAAGAAAATTGAAATAAAAAATATTTCAATTACTTCATCTAAACAAACTGTTTAAGATTTGAGGGAATTCAATTACAAGTAATTCAATTTTTATGTATTTCAATTTCTTGAAATTGTTGAAATCTCTCATTCAAATACAAGGTAAAAGTATTACTCACACTATACTTACTTGAGAGATAATTGTGTAGCCATTGTTATTCATTTTTACTAACACTTGAAAAGGTTCATCTTCTTTAGGCTGGAGCTTGGATTTTCTTTGTTCATAAAAGCTTTATTTCCTCAAGTGTACCTAGACCCAATCTTCATAATTAAAGATTACTTGTTGTCTTCCTTTGTCGGCTTGTTAGGAATAACCTTCAATTTTCCATTCAATTGACTTATTCATGTAGCCTTTTTAGAGAGATAACATTGTCATGTGCACCTTTATTCCTTAAAATAGAAATATTAGGCATAGATAACAATCTAATGGTGTTAAAGGGTTTGGCCTTTAAACTAAACTACATTAAAATCATATATTTAAAACTCTTTACTCCTAAAATAAAATATTTTAATAATAGTTTATATTTTTTTGATGATTTGTAAGTGATATATAATATTAATGAGAAAATTTAAAATGTTAATTATAAATAAAGACATATTTAATTTATTTTATATTTTAGTTTAAAATTTTGAAAATTAAGGATGACAATACGGGTTGGATCATCCCATTGTTGTCTATTCTACATTTGTCTCCAAAAGATATGCCGAGCTCATTCACCCCATATAAAAAATACAAACTAACTTTTTTGACTCACTTAACATAATATTTGGTTTGCGAGTCTGGATCAATTTGCATAAAAATCGTTTAATTTTGTTATTTTAAATTAACAAATATATTACATTGTGTTCAAGAAAAAGAAAAGTATAATTTAAACATGACCAATAAAATATTACTACAAATTATAATTCTATTTTAAGTTCAAATAACATTATTACTTAGTCACCTTAAAGATAACCTAATTTATGTTACTAACGAAGTCAAACCATATCAATGACTTGTTTTATGATTAATAGAAGTGGAACACATATCCAATAAGGAGGTGATACCAATCTCATCTACATGTTCCAACCATTTAATTTAACGGTGCTAAAATACCAACCAATTTAGAAAGAAGATAAGAAAATATCTTATATCCATGCTGACCTACCAAACATATCCCCACACCGTTTATTTATTCCTATCAACACTACTTTTGGTACGACTCATCCCTTCTTCAATACAAACAATATAAAGATTTTAAGCACGAGAAAAAAAAAATCCAAATAAAAGATTAAAAATATTAATTTACCGAACTAAGAGAGTCTCTGAACCCTTGAATACCCTATCAAATAACTAACATTCTCACTCCTACCAACTAATCATTCATCACTTTCCACATTTAATTAATCTAATCATGTTTACCAATCTAACCAACCTCGACTCTTAATTCTCAACACTAACACCTTTTTCCCATTAAATAATGGGTAATGAGATCTGAGTCAAAAACGTTTCCCACTATCATATAGAGAATTAGGTCCATTAATTAATTGCAAAAACCTTAAAGTACCCAAATGTTTATGATTTAATTTGACCTACCAATCCAGTTTCGGTAAATAGCAGTGACAAGTGTCCGTGGATCTGCGTCAAGACAAGTGAAATAGTGATCCAGTGCGATGAGATCCACAGAAGGTGCAAATTGCGTACGTGTCAAATTGTGTTGGAATGAACGTGTGTGTCCCATTTTTCTCAATTCCTATTCATTTGTTCCACTTTTCCACTGTGTAGGGTATAATGCAAACCGACAAAGGCCCACTGGGCCCCATGCAGCCCATTTAGGGGTAAAAAAGTGCAAAAACTCTATAATTGGCAACCCGGTAGGGCCCACGCTCTCACCATCAAACCAATCCCGCGATCCCGTGAAATAAGTGTATCACATGGTAGAGTCAATGGGAGAGTGCCACGTCAGTAACCACATCACCGTTTTGAACACCGCTTTGTGGCACACGATAAGGTTATCCTTCTCTCATTGGCTGATTGCATCCACGTGGATTTCACTTTTCTTGCGCACTTTATGTACCTGCCGTCATTTCTGGATCGTATCCGATTCATTTTTTTCCTACCCGGGTCGGGTCTATTCACAAGTGAAAACTCTAAGCCACATGCTGATTTATTTCGTATCATTTGTTGTAATTGTATTATAAAAACATTTTTAATCTTTCGTCACTCATTTGGTAGATTATTTAGATTATGGAAATTAAAAAAATTAAATTCTAAACAATATGACAATGTTGTAATCTTCCTATAATTATTAAGTTGAAACGAGAATATTAACTAATATAAATAATGTAAAACTTATTAGATGATAGAACATAAACAATGTAATCATTTCAAACATTTACAAATTATTTGCAATAAAAATATAATTTTACAATTTCAATGCATAACAATTTTCTTAATATTGTAATTGCTTTTACCTTTTTCAATAATATTAATTTACTAATTTAATTCTAAAAAAATATTTATATAAAAAATCATAGATGGTAGAGTTGAAAATATGGACATGATTATACCATACTCATCTTATTAATCTGCGTAATGTGTCCGTCGCCTTTGTTAAAAATACTAATCTTACCAACATCGAAAATTTTACTCACAAATATTTGGAATGTGACTTTTTTTTGTTTCATCCATAATAATTTTAAACACATATACTAAAATAGAATTTTTATTTTAAAGTATAATATAAACAAATAACATTGTAAAATATTATTATAAATACATTTATAAAAAAAAACATAATAAAGTATAAGTTGAACTAAAATTATTATTATTATTTAAACAATTTCATTTCAATAAATTTAAATATAACATAAATATATAAAAGAAAATTATGTAAAAACAATGGTGCTATCCACACTATATAATTAATTTAACGTATACAAACTTTGTTTGACCTTTTTTATAATTACTATGTCCTAAAATACTTTCAAAAGAATACGAAAAAAAAAATTAATAATAGAATTAATTAATTAAGCTATTGACGAGGAATATATATATATATATATATATATATATATATATATATATTTTTTTTTTTTGTGAAAAATAAAAAAAAGTTTAATGTTTATGTAATTTATATTTATATAAATTTGTAACAATTTCTTAAAATAAGAAGACTTATTTAAAATTTTGAAAATTTATTACAATTATATTTATTTATTAGAATTAAATTATTACATTCAATGAAAATTAAATGTTACTTAATATATTAACTAAAATGGTTTTATATTTGTTACAATCATATTCATTTATTAACATTAAATTATTGAATTTGATAAACAAATTACATTCAATAATTAATTAATATTATATTAATAGCATTGGCTAAATGTTTTGATTATGAGTTTTTAATGGCAATTGTAATTTTACTTAAAATGATTAAATATGTTGTTGTCCCTCAAGTTTCAGTAAAATCTGGAATTAGTCTCTCTTCAAAAATTTTTACCAATTTAATCTTTTATTTTTAAAAATATGTGAATTTAGTCATTTTAATCAACTTTTGTTAAGTTGACCTGAGGTTTCAAGCGCATTTTATGATAGTATTTGAATTGTTTACACCGTTTGACACATTTTTCGCTTCAATGTTAATTCAATTATTATAATAAAATGCGTTTAAAATGTTAAATAAACTTAATAAAATTTGGTAAGAATAATTAAATTCACGCATTTTTAAAGAGGAAAGACTAAATTGGTATAAAGTTTTGAAGAGAGACTAATTTCAAAAACTTAAGGAACCAAACACATATTTAACCCTTATTTAAATAACGAGAGAGATGCATGATTAACTATTGGAGGGATGTGTATTTTCCTACATAAAAGAGAAAAATGTGTATAATATATATATATATATATATATATATATATATATATATATATATTATTAATTTTATCTTTTAAAGAAGAGAATTATACTTAGTTTCTTTAATTTTATATAAGTTCAAGAATCAATTTTTTTTATCATATTTAAAAATAATAAAGGTTAAATATACTTTTTAGTTTTTATATTTTTAATTTGACACTTATTTTTATCTTAAATTTTAGTATATTTTAGTCCAAAATTTTCAAAATAAATAATATAATCATTTTAATTTAATTATATTAATTTTTTTTAACATATTAAATATATTTTTAGTTAATTTTGACCTTTTAACGCATTTCAATTCAAATATTAAAAACATTATTTAACAAGAAATTTTTTTATATAATTAAATTAAAAAGATAATATTTCTTTATAAGAAATTTGAAAATCAAGACATAATGAATTAAAAATAAAGATAAATTTTAATTTTGAGTAAATTTAAATTTAAAAAATATATTTAACTCAAATAATAAAAATACTATTCCATTTTTGTGTTCACCCTTTTTGATAACTTATTTTACTTTTTAAACTGCACAGTATAATTAATAGTATTAATTTTCTACATGTAAAACTGTATAGTTAATAAATGTGATTTAATTTCGTATTCAATATTTTTTCTGGCATTTCTTTATGAAATTTTTATTTTTACCAAGAAAAATAAAAGCTCACTCCAAAAGCAAAATGCGGGTATGGAGCTGGGAACCCGACCCACTATAAATGTGAGTAGCTTACGTTGAATTGATACACAGAAGGCTCCAAAGAACAAACTATTGTAACAAGAGGCGTGTGAGACTCAGAACCAGACAGTTCTGTCGTGTCACACAAGAGTGTGGTCTCAAATGCCGTAAGAGAGATTAGCACAGCAAAGAGAGAATTACCCTTTAACAAAAGGGGCACACTTTTTTTCCTTTTTCTTTTTAAAAAAGGAAGAAACAAAAAGACGAGCAAAAAAATAGTATTAAGACTCTGGAAGAGTGGAGAGAATTTGGTGGGTCATATCATATGGTGAGTGTAAGAAATTGCTCTTTAGTGGCCGTTGTTAGTTTTTGCTTCTTCCATGATGTTGATGCGTCCAACCATTTTTTCAATTAATGGGAACCTCTCCTGAGTGGGTCACAGCAGCACCACCCAACACAGGTGTTTGTGTGTGCCTGCATTTTTTTTTATATCTTTTCATTCATGCTCTTTCTCTAAGAGGTTGGATTTTCGTGTAGGTTAGGAAATATAGTACGTAGATACATAATATGTTTGACCAACTTCATAATTTAGTGCTGTTTTGGTGTTGGAATGAATGAATGGATGAAAAGTCGTAGCAAACACTGTTTGTTGGCTGGTGTTTTCTCTGGTGACAGTTGTAACTCATTTGTTTTCTACCGGGGGGAGGGGGTGTTGTTTGGATTTGGATCTTCATTAGGTGTGTTTTTGTAATCTTGTTGTATCTGATCAAAAGGGTTTTTCCTGTTTTGTGTTGTTTTATGTTTTTGTCTTGTTTTAGGTTGATGTCACTGTGATACTGAATAAGATGTTTGTTTTTTGTCCAGTCACAGATATCTTTGGTAGACCAAGTTTTGCGGCTGCTGTCTGAGACTTGCATGGAAATAGAGGCAATTGTTTTTGCGTGATTTGCCGGTGTCTTCAATTTAGTGGTTCTCTGAAGGATAACTATTTGAGAAAAGGAAGTGAAGGAGGAAAGAAGCTCCACGAGCAAGTTTCAAGAACACAATTGTATAGTCATGTCTGTGACATTACTATGGGTTGCTTCCTTCCCTGGTTTGGAGGTTTCGCGTTCCCCCGGGTTATTTGATTCTATCCAACATGCGAAGTTCTTGGATTCTTCGAAGGTTATGTCTCAAGATTATGGGTCGATTAGAGCGAAGGATAGGGAGAGGAGATGGAGATTTTACTCTTTGAGTACAGACATGAAGTATGCATGTGTTGGACGGTCTGGCTTAGAACGTGCTAGCAACTTCCCTATGGTAGCGAATGTGCTAGCAAACCCAGCAGCTGGAGAAGTGGCTGTTTCATCAGAGCAGAAGGTCTATGATGTGGTGTTGAAGCAGGCATCTTTGGTTAAGAGGAAGTTTGGCTCTATGGGTGAAATTGATGCAAGACCAGATATTGCTCTGCCTGGGAATTTGAGTTTGTTGAGTGAAGCATATGATCGTTGTGGAGAAGTTTGTGCAGAATATGCTAAAACATTTTACCTGGGTTAGCTTTCTCTTATCCTTCCTTCATGTGAGGATGTCAACCTCAGATTTCATTTGGGTTTGTGGCATGGTTTGAGTCCAATTTACATGGGTTTTTGTCTTTGCAGGAACTCTCCTAATGACTCCCGAAAGACAAAGAGCTATTTGGGCAATATATGGTGAGTGATCATGCTTATTTGGTTAGGATTGCTTTCTCTTACAGTATTGTAGGAATCACCTCAAGCAGGCACTTTTTAGGAAGACTTTTCACAAACTGTTATTGAATTGAGACATATTGTAACAACAAAATTTTTTGGTTTTAGAATACCCTAAGATGGGTTTTTTTACTCAGTTTCGGTCCAAACTCCATATCTGATTGCAGTATCTGACTTAGAAGTTAAAAGGGCAAGAGAAAAGTTTTGGTCATCAGAAAGCATGTTGACTAATTATACATACTTGATCAAATCTTTTTTGAACTTTCAGGGTAGTTTATGTTTGAAACAAGAACTAGCAGACTTGTTTCGCTCTAGGTCTTCAGGCTTGAAAATCTGGTTGTTTGAATGTTTGAATGAGTCCTCAAAAATTGAAAAAATCTGTGTATGTTCCTTCGAAACTTCAAAGGAATCCGTGGCAATGTCCATTCCTTGGTGAAACTAAATCATTGCATGAAAATGTATCTGACCAAATATGTAAATGAGAACTTAATCCTCCTATGTACACTATAAATTGACAAACCTTTAAGGTGAATCAATAATGAAGCTTTCTCCTTCAGATGATAAAATTGCAAAAGCACAATTGTCTTACTTTAATCTCTGACCAATGCTTAAATTGTTAGATAACCAAAATTGGAAGGATATGGGTAAACTGTGTTATGGATTCCTTGGTGAATAAAATCTGCTTGTGCTTTATCTTGTAATGTATTGCTATCTTTTGTCAGATGATCGTGCAAGACTGTAAGATGATCGTGCAAGACTGTAAGAACAATTGCCTTGTATTGATCCCTGTTTTTCAGTGTGGTGCAGGAGAACAGATGAACTTGTTGATGGCCCTAATGCTTCTCAAATTACACCAGGTGCTTTGGATAGGTGGGAATCAAGACTGGAAGAACTTTTTCAGGGTCGTCCATTTGATATGCTTGATGCTGCTTTATCTGATACAGTTGCCAGATTTCCTGTTGATATCCAGGTACGGATCCATTTCCTTAATCATTTAAGATATTTTCCGGAAATTCATCGCTAATCTTTGCACAGACATATGTCATGTAATATGAATTGTGTGTGTTTTAAAACATTTCAATCTATGCACAGACATATGTTATGTCCGAATCAGAGTTCTTAACTGCTCATGATACTAATCTGTTTGTTTCTTAATTTCAATTCTGTACTACATTTCAATCTTGAGTCCTTGGAGAAAAAACTTATATAGCGGTTGCACGTTTTGAAATTCTGTTTAAATTTTTCTGAGAATATCACTGCTTGTCTTTGCTATAAAATCCTGTAAACCGCCAAGGTATTTCAGGTGCCCCTCAAATCCATTAATCATGTTTTATTACATATAATAAACTTGAGTTTAATAGTTCATCTTCATTTTTAGAGAACATATTTTTCAACTCTTTTATTCATGTCCATGCAGCCATTTAAAGATATGATAGAAGGAATGAGAATGGATCTTAAGAAGTCGAGATACAAAAACTTTGATGAACTATATCTTTACTGTTACTATGTTGCTGGGACAGTCGGTATAATGAGTGTTCCAATCATGGGCATTTCTCCATATTCACAAGCCACAACTGAGAGTGTTTACAATGCTGCCTTGGCCCTGGGAATTGCAAATCAGTTAACAAACATCCTCAGAGATGTTGGAGAGGAGTAAGTCCGTAAATACTCATGTTTTATTCAAGTCTTTAGAAAAATTTGGAAGAAAATACTCGTAGAATCAAGATTGTGAAGTTTACTTGTCTCACTGTGGTATTGTCCATTATACCATTATATGTCAATGTCTAACTTTATTTTTTGATGATTATGAGATGCATATCCCCTTATTGAGACACAGGATAGCTGGACTCTATTGTCTCCAAAAAAAAAAAACATAAATAAATAAAAGCAGATGTATACTAGATGCTGTATTTAGTATTAATGTTCAACATCAGCAAGTCTTTCTGTTAGTCCTTTTCTGGACTTGTAAAAACTTATGTAGGAGTTATTTTTATTGTTAACACACCAGTAAGCCTTTCATGCTATGTCTGGTTTGGGTTTCAGGATGTTTTTATTCTTTCTCCGGTCCATAAAACTTGAATATGCTTCTATGTGATTTGTTAGAATTTACTACTCTGTGGTGTCTAACATGATTAGGTAGAGAAAAGAAAAATAGGTGGCTGAAAAATGAAAAATTATAGTGGAACTAATACCAAAATATGCTTCAAGGATACCTTGTTAGTTTATTCTGATGCTGATTTCAAGAATGAATCTGCATCATAATTTGGTTATACCCTTTTCATTTTCAACAGTGCCAGCAGAGGAAGAGTGTATCTACCTCAAGATGAGTTGGCTCAAGCAGGGCTCTCAGATGAAGACATATTTGCTGGTAAGGTGACAGACAAGTGGAGGAACTTCATGAAGAGCCAAATAAAAAGAGCTAGAATGTTTTTTGATGAGGCAGAAAAGGGAGTGACGGAGCTCAATGAAGCTAGCAGATGGCCGGTATGAGATTCCAACATATATAATTTTATAAAACCTTTTCTGTGCTTGAGATTTTAAGAATAATCATCAATTCATCCTTGAAGTATTTTCCTCTCTCCTAAATGGTCCCTAAAGTAATTTAAGTATTAGAAATCAAGATTCATAGTCTGCAAAATTTGAAAATCCCTTCAAAATGGTCCTCGGAGGATATAGTAAAATATGTTAACACAGGAGGAATCAAAGTGATGGATATTCCATACTCAGGGAATCATTTCAGTACTTTAATTGTTTAGGGACTACTTAGTAATCCTTGAAAGATCAAATTGTTGGTTTATTCAAATTTTAAAGGGGACACACATGCAAAACCTTTTCAGAATCAATGGGGGTGGGCCTGTGGAAGCTTGACGAAACATGTTCTTGGTCAAAATATTTGTTTAACAATGATAGTCACACACAAATATAAAAATCTGAACTTTAATCCAAGAGATAAAGCTTTGCAGTCAGTGTCAACAAAGAAATATATTTATAATTGGTTATGCTGTTAGGTATCTGTATACGAGTCTGTAGCATGTTCTAATGGAGTGACGTCATTGTAACCACATTTTGCCAATATAATAACAGTGTAAAGTTGAATGTGGACTAATAAATTTTCTAGGGCTACCCAAGTGAGAATACACACACTCCTAGAAAGATTATGGCAATTCTAGAACCAAAATGGAAAAAGGTGAAGCCTTTCATGCATTATTTAAGTACTTTGACGTGTGAACTCAAAAGGGTTGTGTGGGATTTGTAGGTTTGGGCGTCCTTGCTGTTGTATCGCCAGATTTTGGACGAGATTGAAGCTAATGATTACAACAATTTCACCAGAAGGGCTTATGTGGGCAAAACCAAGAAGTTTCTTTCCTTGCCAGTGGCTTTTGCTAGATCTATGGTTCCTCCATCAAAAGTACTATCTCCTGTAATGAAAACCTAAATCCAATGCCATATAGTGTTATGTGGAAGAATGGATTTAGGAGAGCCACAGAAAATGCAAAAGCACAATTTGTATATAGTCAAATAAGGCATAATTTTAGTTAATATTGGATTTTGATATTGATGTTCCCCTTTTTATGAAAAAGAAGTTTGGATTAATATGTTGTCTTTATCTTTTTATTTATTTTTTGGTATAGTTCACTTTGATGCTAGTTATGAATTATTTGAACCGACCCACGTTTTCGTTCTTTATTGTTACTATTATAATTGGAAATTGGCTAAACTTTACTGAAAGGTCTTTCCAAATTGACAACCATTACTTTGTAGTGTTTCAATTAAATAATAACTTCATGAAAAAGCAACTTATATTTTAGATTAAAAATAATTTAGTTGGAATATTTGAATATTTCTAATGAATATTATTTGATTATAACACCCCAGCATAATGAGATGTATGAAAAAATGAGAGGTTTTAAAATATTTTCTTAGGCAACCGAGTCAATAGCAGAAAGAAACTACAATTATAAATACCAGAAACATAAAATGTGAACTTCCTCTTTATGGTAATCAAAATAGTGACTATAACTAATTTTTTTATATAACTATGGATACAATAAAAGGTTTGCAGAAACATAAAAAAGTAGAATGTGAACACTTTCGATTTTATGTATAAACATAAGTTATAAAAATATTTTAATTTTCAGTAATTATATTAATTTTTATAATAAAAACACTTCCAATTTTACATCATGTATGGTTTACGTTTATTGTAGACCAGGAAACTAAAAAATTGATTAACCAACATAATAAAACAAAGGATAAGTGAGATAAGAAAATGCATACACAAAAATAATTACAAAAATTCTTTCACTTAAATAATCTTATAAAGTCACAATCAAGTTATGCTGAAAGTTATTTGACTGATGGAAAATTGATAAATTGTTTTAAAAGATACACTCTTGAGAAGTTGCATGAAATTTGGAGAATGTTTTAATTCGTCAAACTTGTTACACAGAACAACATATCAAACAGGCCTATTAGCTCAGCTGGTTAGAGCGTCGTGCTAATAACGCGAAGGTCGCAGGTTCGAGACCTGCATGGGCCATAATTCAGTTTTTATTTACAGTGTCTTGATAAGATGACGTGGCAGAATACAGACCGTTGATTCAACGGGAGCGACGCGCAGATTCGATGTAGTCTTGAAGGGCTTTGACTTGCTCTTCGGAAGGGGGTGTTTGGTTGTTCTTGATGGATCTATGGACATCATAGGTTGTCGATGCAAAGAACAGAAGCCTGTAACGTTTAGGTTTGCACGTTTAAGCGCGTTTATAACGAACAATTTAACGGAATTAGGATCTATTAGAACTGAAATTCACTAGAAAATTGAATTGAATTAGAACGTATGCATACATACCCAGAAGCAAAAAGTATAATCTGGCTCGGGAAAACGTGTTTGCCGAAGATCCTCATCGTACTGTTTATTGTCTGGGTCGCTGTTCGACGCGCTTCTTGCTCCTTTGTCTCCAACCAAACGCAAAAAATGCGTGCAACTGATTATTTATTATTACTTTTTGTTTGTGTTTATTAAACTTTTTGGCTTGGGTCAAGGGTAAGGGGAAGTTTCTTACTGCACCCCATTTTTTCCACCTGCACCCTAAAAGGGGCGATGAAATGTTCATTGTACCCTTAATGTAAAAATAAATAAAAACATATTTTTTCTTCTCCTTTAATAGCGGCACACCCTCCCTCTCGAGATCTCTTGTGATTTTCTGCCTAAAGTCAATGTGCATGATCCCTTTGCCAGTTTCAGGAACTGCTTACAGAGTGGTTGTTCTGTTGCATTCATGGATAACACTCTTGCTTTTCGTATACTATAGGATATTAATTTATAGAGATAATTAGTTTTACTTTATAATCCTTAAGTTTAATGGTTAGAGAATATTTAGTTTTGGTTAATTTTTCTTGCATCGTATAAAAAACTTGTTGCACTCCCTTTCACTTTGGAATGTAACACAAGGAGACTGATAAAAATTTTTATAGATCGTAATTGTTGTGGTCAATATTGCATGTAACAAAGGTAAATCGAACCTAGAGAGAATTTGTAGTTTTGAGAGCTAAACATTATTAGGTTTGGATAATTTCTTTATAATTACTCTTAAGAGAGAGAAAAAAAAAAACGAAATGAATTTCTCTATGAATAAAAGTTAGCTTTGGTGATATTTTACCATGGTTTAAGTTGAACTACAATGTGCAATTACTCTAAACAACAGCAACTCATTCTGCTGAGCATTGTTCTCATTTTCAAGAACAGGAAGGTACACAAATCACATTCTAGAGATTTGAAGAGGTATAGTAGTTTCAAACATTTCATGCCTAACAGCAGGAACCAGAGGGAGATTTTCTCTGTGGCCATGTTTCTGCAGAAGATGTCTCTGACAATTTTCAGCAGCCATGACCCCAGCAGAGTAAGCTCCATGCACAGATCCCTGGTGATCATCCATGCTCACAGCTTCTCCACCAAAGAATACATTTCCCAATGGTGCACGAAGCCTCTCATACACATCATCTGGTTTCCCAACTAAATCACATGCATAACAGCCAAGAGAGTTTGGATCTGTTCCCCAATGTGACACAAGATATTGAACCTGCAATAGTCATCAAAACTCAAAATCCATGATCATGAAAGTGGATATAGAGAAACACATGGCATGAGAGGTGAACTTACAGGCCTAGAAGCATGAGGAAACATGTTCTTGAGCTTTTGCATTACAAAATTTGCAGCTGATTCATCAGATAGCTTTTCAAGATCATAAGCAAACCTTCCAGCAGCCATATACACAAGAATTGGATGACCTGTTGCTTTGTGGAGATTGAGAAAATAACCACAGGCATAAGAGGTGGGTGCCACCATGCCCAGAACTTCTACATTAGGCCAAAATACTCTATCAAATCTTAGGGCAACTTTGTTCTCATTTCCCACACCAATATCTTTAATTGCTGTAGTCTTCCATTCAGGCCATTTTGGTGTAAATTCAATTGAATTGGCCTTAAGGATTCCAATAGGAACAGTTAGAATAACAGCATCAGCAACAAAGTTCCTGCCACCCTCAACTGTGACCATTACCATGTTGTAACCATTGGATATTTTGGTCACCCTACATGGTTTCACAAGAAGGGTCAAATCTTCACCCCTAATCACCCCATGAGAAGGGCAGAAAAAATTGGTCTTATTGATAGAAGTCACCAAAAGTTATAATAAGTAATTCCACATAAATTTTATTTTTGTCTTTTCTTTTTTGCATGTTGTGACACAAATCATGAATACGATTATGTATCAAATCACATAGCTAGGTCGTGCAATAAATTATACAGAAAACCTGTGGTTTAAGCGTATGTCGAGATCAGTTGCAAGAGCTTTTACAACAGGATCATATCCTTGCACCACGAGTCCATGGCCACCAGTGAGGACATGCTCCTGTACGAAAACCAAGAACAAGAGCAATACTAGCATTCACTTGAATACTAAACAATGCCAAGTTCATCTTGTACATACAGACGGAACCTTGTTTAAATTTTATCACTTCAACCATCGGAATAACTCGATGAATCAAGGGCCTAACAGGGTAACACGTAAGTGTCATGCGGAAATATAGCTTGTTCAGCAAAGACTTCTATAGAAGAAAATACAAAAACAGATAGATATTTTTCATATTAGTACCCCAAATGAGTACAAAGTTACCAATAGAGGTAATACTTAATATTATAATGAAAATCCATATAACTTATCAGTATTGTGAAATTCACAAAGCTTGTTCGAACAATCATAATCTTGACCCAGTCCCACTCACCCAATATCAGTCAATTTAACTCTTCTAAAATTTTAATGAAGTTTAGAAATATAATCTTTAGTAGAAAAGAATATTGTGTATGCTTTATAAAAGTTGGTAACTTAAAGCTTTCTGCTTATTATAAAAGTTCCAACAAAGCAGAATTCATCAGTTATATCAACAACTATTTAGCCCGGGACCTAGTGGCTAAACGAGATTTCATAATGAAATCACACTAAAGTATGAAAGAACAGAAAACGACAAACGTAGAAGTTAAAGGCAAAGAGAATCTTGTTGTATTCTTCAACTAATATAATGGCACTTGCCTGATCCCAGGTTTTCAGTGATATCATATCTGCATCAGTAGCAAACCAAGCTTCCATTCGGCATATGTACCACTGCAGCACTTCATGAGCCAGTCCTTGTTGCCTGCAGAAAACCGTCATGTTACACGGATACATTGAAATTCAGGTCTTAGTGCTTATATACAATATATGCTCTTATCAATCCCTTACCTCAGTTCTGGATGTCTATTTAACACAACTGAAATTGCTTGGAGAATAGACATGTCATCAGGATGCTCTTCCCTCACTTTCACTGTCTAAAAATATGACACGAAAGCCAATAGATTAAAGTTTAAGATAATCACAATTTCCTTCATGATCAAGGAGAAACACACGCCATATTCAACAAAGATCTCACCTCCGCTAGAATTCTCTTGAAAGTGTCTCCAACTTCCATTACCATTTGTTGAGGGACTTGATGACCATCCATGTCAAATAGCATACAGCTATAAAGATTAAATAGCATTACTAAAAAGCAAAGTAGTACAATTGCAAAAGTTTCAGACGTTCTACACTCGTTAGAAAATCATATGTGAATTCTTCAGTTCAACGAGAAACAGATTGTAGAACTGTCTAGGCATAATAAAAGGTTAAGGTTCATGCAATACATCATCTTGCAGAAACATGGAGAAGAAATCTAAATTATTACCTTTCCAAGTCATGATCATATAAGACAGAGTTATCACTACTGGTACGATATAATGTGAGCCCTAAACCACGTATCAATGGTGCCAAGGGATTCTCATTGCAAACACCATGTAGCCTGGAACATAATCAAGAAATAATCAATAAAATAGAAACAAAGTTATTGACTTCTTCTAACTCATTTCGTTGCTTTACACTTAAAAAATACAGTGTGGTGATCTGAAGAGTGCAAAGAAAGATCATATAAACTAAAATAATAATAATAAATAAGGTCCCCATTTGCTGGTATACTGCTGGAAGGAGAATGCAGGGGACTTTTCATTTTTGGTACAACTGCTACTGGGGTCACAACAAATACACTGGCATAGCTTTATTACTATATTGGAAATTTTAGATCAACATTGATGTTTACAAGCTTTAAATCTCTTATGTAATGTAATGGTTACTGGGAAAAAATCCGCTAAGATGCAGTTCACACTTTTAGCACACTTCACACATTGTTTCATTGAAAATAGGCAAGAGAGGATATTTTTCAATCTCAGCATATCTAGGACTTTGGTGCAGTATGGCTATGAACAATGAACACACCAAATTAATGAATGTAGTTAGAAGATGGTGAACAAGGTTCACAATTTCAGGTCATCTTCCATTTCTAAAACAGTGTATTAGCAACAAAAGAAAATTTAGTTCAAGTAGAACTTACCATGAGGCTCCCATATCTACAGGACAGCCAAATGAGTAATCAGTATATATCCGGCCACCTACCCTATCCCTTGACTCCAGAACAATTACCTAACCAAATGATGAGAATGAGACAAAGCAAAAAGCAATAAAAAATCTTTCCCTGACCTAATTAGAGAAATAGAAAGAAGAAGTAAATAAAGATGAATCTGACAATAGTGATATAACACCTTAAAAGATGCATCATAGAGACTTCGTGCAGCAGCAATTCCTGATATTCCAGCACCAATGACAATAACTGTTGGAAGAGAATTGCATGGCCTCTTGATGTGTGCAGCAACAGTACCTGGTGGACACCAAAATCACAAGGGAAAAAATTCTCTATGAACACACAGTGCAAAATATCTCTTACGTGTCAAAGAGATGAGAGAACAAGAAGTAAGAAAACATAGATATTGAACCACCAATACAAAAATAGTATTTTGCATCATAATTTATCTACTTGAAAGAGATTCACATAAATACACCACTCTAAAATTTCTTAGACAAGCCATGTAAAAAGTTTCATTTGCATTCCACTAAAGAATCTAGATCCTTGTTTTGAAAGGCTCTCACACAAGGTCAGATCACTACAGAACATACATTTCCCTCAGTTTTACCTCATCAAAACGATTACGTTACTTTGGTTAAAGGAAAGATTTTATTATTCTTTATTTTTTCTTCTTAATTTTTAAGTGCAAGTTGCAAGAGTGATCATTTTCAAACAATTAATAAATGAATAGGGGAATTTCACTCAAATAATGTGCAGTCATAAACTTCTTTCAGAAGACGATATGTACACGATATAGACAAGAGAATTAACTTTCTGTTTTACAAGAATAAATTTTTATGAGAGTATTCATTTACTTGACACTACTAACTTTAAAAACAGTACTATGTGTCTTGGTGAGGTTTAAAGCTCATGTTCATTCCTCTGACAAAAATTGAAATAATAACACCGGAAATTGCACCCAATTTTGTTCATTTTAAATAGGACTACACGATATTCTGTTTTTTCAGCAATTTATTTTATGGTGTCCGAAATTAGAACAACAAATTGGATATTGAACTGATAAATTGTTCATTCGGTATTTAAAGACTCAAACAGGAATCAGTCCAACTTTACCAGGCTCTGACTCAAGCTAAACCTAAAACAATTTTAAAAAGAAAAAGAAAACTGAAAAATCAATATCAAAATTAGATCCTCCCAGCTCAATGTTTTAGCACAAAAAGTTTCACTTGGAAATGAAATAATTCTTCAACTAAATTATTCCTCACTTTTCCTTTCAAAATGGAAGTTTGAAATTGACAAATAGACCAACCGAAACAAATGCAATCATATCATATGAAACAGAATGTGACATAGCGTAACTGAAACCTATTTATGAACTTAGTATGTGCTCCGTCATGTTATTTGTATTTTCCCTAAAATTGAAGGAAGGATAGAAGAAATAGCACCTGAACATAACAGTGGACCAAAAAAGAACATAATAACAGCAAAAAACTATTTTTGTAGCAAGCATCTACAATGCAGCATGATTAAGATCTTAATTATTCAAGAAACATTCCATTCACCGGTTTGCAATCACTGACAGGACAATTCAGCATTCAGAAACGTTACCATCCACGCACAATATTACTGTTATATTGAGATATATTAATGACAAGATCCTCAGCAAGAAAAAGGTAAAACCTAAATGTTTTAAACATTAAATCGAACAGTTAAGAGACGTAGCTCAAATGTCACCCCTTACGATTGTTTGATCCCTAAATCAAGCCCCATAATCAAAGTGGCTTGGTTAACTAAGGGAAACCAACTTCCTACAAAGTCTCCAAACAGTTAAACCTTTCATTTGTAACGAAAATACATTAAATGAGAGCAAAAGTAAAACAAGCCATGTAAAAAAGCATATAAAACAATGCATAAACAAACACTGTATGTGCATGTGAATGAGAGCAACAAAAAGAAAACACTCACCATCAATCATATCTGTGGAGCATAATTCTTTTGGATCCATGGAAAAGGAAAGAGATCACAAGACTTCCAACAGAAGGGTAGGCAATCAAAAGGGTGTGTTGTTGAGATGAAGCAATGGAATCAAAGGATTTCAATCAAGGGGAAATAGATTGGAAGAGAAACACAGCTCATCAAAATTATTCCTATTAGAGCTTAAATGTTCATTCATTTTATTTCTTACAAAAATGAAACTATCTCTTCAGAAGATGACCTCAGATTTGCCATGAGTTTCACCGATGAAGGGACAATTGTCAATGAACCTCTCTTCCACAATCAGATCACCACACGCTTCCTCTTCTTCTGAATCTCTCTCTAAAACTAGAGAAATCCAACTACCAACGGCACTTTGTTGGTGTAATGTAATAAACTAATAAACTAATAATAACATTAATATTATGTAATCTAACAAAGACAATTTGTTATCATGTGTTTGTGTGTGTTATCATTTATTTCATAGATATTTATTTATCCCTGCATCCATGTCCTAACCACTCCCTGATTCTGTTTAAATAGAATTTTCTTTGAACATTTTCTTTTCTATTTCTCAACCATTTCAAAGTTTAAAATGATATTAATTATTTTTCAATTACGTTATTACTTTTCACTTAGCCTTGCTAATTAGTTTATATATAGGGAAATAAAAAGGATAAAAAAAAAGTAGATATAAACACAACAAACAACTATAAGAGTTATTGTTTATGTAATTCTTTAACTATATTTAAAACTTTATCTATAAAATATAAAATTTTAAGTACACAATATTTGTTAAATATTAATATATACTAGATGAAAATTTAAATCTGATTGAAAATTGTTCAATAATATTTATGAAATTGCGTGTAAGTTTTGTATTCATAAAAGTATTTTTCAAATACGAGACATGGAACTCAATGATATGTATAGCAAGTGACAAAAACTTTGACGAAGACAGTAACCAAACAAACATGAGTTTAAGAATGGTGATGTACGATATTTAAGAGAAGCACTTTTGGAACTTAAGAATATGTTGAAAAAGTATCGAACCGTTTTTTTACTGCCAAAGAACAAAAGAAACTTTTAAACTTTAAAATCAACAAAACTATATTATGTGTCTGGTGAAGTATCGGTTAAAAACATACTATTTAGATAACTAGATTTGATCTTTGTGTGAGGTGCTCTCAAACTTGTTCATGAAGAAAGAAAAACTCAATTTAGTTTATAAATTTCTAAAAAACTCAAATTGGTTTCTAATTATTAAAATAAATATTCATGAAATTGGTGTATAATCATGAGTATTTATTTTAATAATAATAATATTATTATTTACAAAAATGATGTATAATATGATGATTCCATTGGTTATATATTTGAAATTATATGATGAATGAATGCATGATATTTTTATGATAAGTTGTCTAATGTCGTCGGCCATCAAATACTACATGCATTCATTTATAAAGTGTATGGATGAAATTAATACAAAGTTTATATGTAATTTCGCTTAAAAATTTCTGATTAAAAAATAATTTTAAAAAAATTTTAAATGTACAAGTTATCACTGGAAAGTTATATATCTAATTTAGTGACAATCTAAACCATATAAATTAAAATATCATGAAGTGAGAAATTGAAAAAATTTGTTACATTAATAGAACAAGACATTGGTGCGGAATGAATTCTTCATCATCTATAAAGGTTTGTAATCCTGAAATACTTAAAATGAGTCAAATATTAGTTTTTAAGACATCATGTTTAATTTGAATGTTTTGGAAAAATGTTTATTTGTTATTTCTATTTTGTGTTTTTGTAATAGATAGATCTACAATGCATGACAATAGTTTAAATAAAGTTTTTTTGATTTTGTAATGAATACAATTATATATAATGATATTGATTCTAATGTTAAATATCTCACTTTAATATGGTTGTTGCTTTTTTTCTTGTAGTGATTATATTTGGTAGTTTGTTTTCGTGGTGTGATTATATTTGGTAGACTAGAAAAGAATGTTATAAGTTGAAATAGAAAACCTTAGATAGATATAGACCAGTGGGTTAATAATATAAAGAGGATTACATTAGATCTTCAAGAAGTTAACGTATCTCATCTATTGATTAATTAATTAATTAAGTTAAAATTTAGTAGTTGAAATTATTATGTATATATTAAACACTTAATCATAAAATTCTAGAAAATACTTTTAGGGTGTGTTAAATTTTAATACCCCTAGAAAAAGTCGGAAAAAACAATAGAAAACAGAAGAATATTATAAAACTGGAAAGTTCATCTACCAATTACCTATTTGATTCATTCATACATTCAACGGGCCAGAAGAGGCCCAAAACAAAATACAACAACTTAAGGACAGTTTCTTCCTACACCTCCATAATCTCACTCTGCATTCTGTACACTTTGTAAATTTCAAATTTAACCTGTAGTTTACAAGGGGTGCATATTGAAATGTATAGAGATTTAGGAAGAAACTACCAGCTCAAAAGGAGTGGCCAACATTTCAGGAAGATCTAAGAACTACTGCAATGATGCTCACTCACCTGAAACTTAGTAGTAACAAATTGCTACAAATAAGAAGTCAGAAAGAAAAACACTCTAACAGCTAATAAATCATAATTTCATACCTTCAAAATATGTTGGCCAAAAGGTTGAAAACAAATCTAATATGCAGCAATTGACCAGGCATAGTTACCATATTCAAAAAGAATTTCCGAACAGAGACACTTTCTTTAAAAGACAAGTTTCAAAAGCAAGCCTTAACAAACTTGAAACTTAACAAAACTTGGCTGCACCAAAATTTCATTTGTTTTCATATCACTCTTTTTTTCATACCCTGAGCCTACACAAAAGTTACAAGGATCATTTCATTTCCTTAATAATCATGCTATCTTTTCTCATGTCTTCTGTTGTTCTCAATAATACAACCATTCATTTTGTTATGATTCCAAGACACTCGTTTCCTTCCTTTACAAACCCCACCCATCATATTCACACCCAATCCAACGTGCTTCACCTCCTCCCCTCTAATTTTAAACTTCATTCTTTCTCTTCCCTCTGGCAATTCCCTCCTTGTGTCTTTTCCTTCTTTTCCATTCATATGATTGCTATGTGATATGACACTGTTTTCGTCCACAGCAAATGAATCCTCCCAATATTTCTCTCCACATTTCCTCTCCTTAACTAAAACCTGATCACAGTTTTGCTCAGGAAAATGTGGGAGCCACCTTGGTATGTGAATTTTGGTTTGGTTAGAGGAACACATTAATGTACCAGAATCAATGGTTACATCAGAAACATTTCTACATTGAATTGATTTAGCAAAAGGAACTTTATCAGAGAGATTGACAAAATTCATAATCTCTCTTAGAGCTGAAGACCTCAGCAGGTCATCTTCGTGCAACGCTGAACCACCGGGAAATCCTTGAACAGAACAAAGATCATGAATGCCATTGACAAGGTCAAAGAGATTGGAGTCAGTACGATTGGATGCATTAGCAAATGAGGCAGCTGCTCTCACTATTGCTTCCAGATATCTTGTGGAAACAGCAGTTAAGGTTTCAAGTGCATTATTTTCGGACTTTTTGAATCCAGCTGATTGACAGATTTGAGCAACTGCAATTTTGGCTATAGCAAATGAGAATTCTGATGGGTTTTCTGCTACTGGAGGATCCTTTAGTGCCAAACCCTTCTTTTTTCTTTTTCCCCTTCGGGATAGTTTTGATGTGGCTTTCGTGTTGCTGTCCTTTAGCATAGGGTTCATGGAAAAGGAGTTAGAAAAGGAACTATAAGAAGGTATATAGAAGAACTCAGAACCCTTTGAAGAACACTGAAGTTACAATTTGTCCCTAATATCAAAGACAAGCACCCTAGCTCCTCTCCTGCAATCAGCAGACAAAAAAAATATAATAAACAAAATTGAACACACAACGGTATGTATGTGCGCTAGTAGTTAATAGTAATTTGCTCAATCAAAAAATGATCGAGATTCACGAGGTTCTAACAAGCAGCTTCAATTTGAAAGCAAAACTAAACATTCACAGTATGATCAATATCTTAATCCAGAAACCCGAAGATTAATTCTACAAATTCTAAAAAGGCACTTCAATTGTTCTTCACCAGCCATGGAATAACCCCATGGTTCTGGGAACTGATAGAAACTACATTGATCAAAGGGATCAACGAAGGCAAAGCTAGAATTTTTTCTGAGAATTTGGAATATGAAACAGCAACACATGAAATAAACGAGGTCAATAAAAGCTAACAAAAAGGGCATTCTAGTTCATTATCTGACAACCCCGCCAAAAACACATTTTTTTTCTGTTCTCCTTCACACTGCCCCATCATACCCTTTTATCACTCAGCAGCCATCATTCATAAACCAAAAAATAAAAAAAAAAATAACAATTAACCCAACAAAACCAGAGTTCAACAAAACACGAGAACACGCTGTAAGAAGAAAATACCAGTTAGCAAGAGATGGATATGACAACAATGTAACATCCAAAATTAATTTGAAATTTGAAGATCATGGTATTCAAAATATGTGGCAATACTACAAGAAAGACCCAATCTATGTGTATGAAAGGGGAAAGAAATGAAAATATAAAGAAAAAGAAATTGGCAAACAGAAAAGAAAATGAAGAAAAGAAAAACAAACCGTTGGTTCAAAGGAAGTAAAAACTGTTCGGTGCCATCCTTTGGCGTTCGCTGTACTCCTCCGCGGCAACTGAGAAGGTTAAGCGCAAAAACAAGTATTTGTTTATGCGAGGAAAACTCACATCACTATTAATTGGGTCATATTTGGACTTTATGGGCTATTTGGGCTTCTTTCTCGCAAGGACTGTAATTGTTTTTTGTTTTTTGCTTTTTGAATTTATCATTGAAGTATTGAAAATTGAAAAGAAAAAACAATTATCTTTATTCAATAAACATAATGAATAAGTAAGATGAAGTAACTTACACCATTTAATAATTCTTTATTATGCAGTAAATAGTATTAATTTTAATTTCATCATAATATTAATTTCAATTATATCCATTGATATTATCAATTCAACATAATCACCAAATAATATATATACTAATTATATATATATATATATATATATATATATATATATATTATATATGATAGTATTAATATTAATAATATCAATAAAATTGAGTAATATATATACTAATTTAATATATATATATATATATATATATATATATATTATTTAATTTTATCTCAGAATATTTCGATGTTATCAATATTAACATGATCATCAAGTAGTATATATATTAAAAGTGAATAATTATCTTAATCAATTAGATTAAAAGTTTACTTATTTTTCACTCACAAAACTAGTAAGTTTTTATTCTATACTTTTATGAATTTGACTTTTTATTTTATTTTACAAACTATGCGTGTATATATTTCTTTTTATGATCTTTTTATCCTCAACCAAGAAATAAGGATTAATTTCCTGATATATTGTAATTTAAGAGCGGATATCTGACCTAAATTTTAGATGTGATTTCGTAAAAGCATTGTTTTTTTATAAACATTCTTTAAATATTGAAAATGGAGAGTTTTTTAGTAGAAATTATAGGTATTAGTTGTTAGAAAAAATCTATTCGAGCCGAACAAAATAGAGTTGGTGATGAATACTTTATACTAGAGTATTTTATGGGTTTTTATTTTTTATGATTCGATTATATTTCTCTTACTGTAGCTGGGTCTGAGTTAAAAAGAAAGAAACTTTTTGATGGGTTTAAATTTAATAAGAAAAAAATACTTGTAATATGTTTTAAGAATGAACTATATTACACTCTGAGTTATCCCAATCTAATCTAATGTCATACTTTTTTTAATAATTGTGTTTGAATAATACTTTTTTTTTATATGTAATAATTGTCCTAACGTGGTATTACATTTTATTATTTATCTTTTTATATTTTAACTTACATTTTGTAAATACATTATTTTTTCAATTTTACTATTTAACTACATGTAAATTTTAATATATTATGTTGATAAATGGAGTTCACTGGATTATAAATATATGCTATTTAACTCCTTAAAAACAATCCGTCATCCTTATCTGTAACGATATATAACTATGTATAAAGAATTTTTTTTTTTAAATTTTATTCTTTATAATATAATTATTTATTAATTTTTTTATTAACTTTTTTAAAATTAATAATTATTTTTATTTATTTTTTACAAAATCATTTTCCTTTCATCTTATTCATCAAGAATTAATTTTTCTATTCAATTTACTTTATTTTTAATAAATATAAATTTCTTTTATATATTAACTTAATAATATTATATTTTTATCAACTTAATAATATTATATTTTTATCACCTATTATCATATTATTCATATTAAATTATCTGTTTTACGAATTACTTTATATTCATAAATATCTACAAAATATCTTAAATATTTGTATTTTTATTTTCTTTAATTCTTAATATATACTTTTAAAATAAATCATTGCAAAATATATTTAAAATAAAATTATATTATAAATAGTAAGGTAAATAGAATTGACTTTATAAAATAAATTCACTTTTTTGATTCTAAATAACATTTAAATAAAATGATTAACAATAATTAATAAAGTGGTGAAATAAATACCATATTATTTAAAATTTGTTGTTTATTAAATTTATTTATTATTCAACTATTGATTCACTTGTTACTTTTATTGATATATATATATATATATGGAAGAAAATTAGTTTAAAATTTCACATTAACTATACATATAATTACATATCAATTGATTCAATTAGAAAGCGCTGCTAATAACGGATTAAATAATTTTCGCATCATCAGCCAATTATAAATCACTAATCTCTTTTATAATAACCATTTTATTCACAGTGGATGTTCTAACTTAAGCTTCTTATCCGATTTCTTTGAGAGAACAAAAAACGAAAAAACTAATTAAATCAACATATCACTAATTATTACATTTTTAAAGATTATGACTGAAAATTTCTAAAACCAAAACTCTGAACTTACTAATCTACCAAAAGAACTAAAAAACCATTAGATCCAAAGTTGTTTCTTCCACCCCTTTCAAACAAACAAAACAGTTTGATTAGGAAGGGTGGTGGCAGTAGAAGATCTACGAGGTACCATTGGAGGTATTCTAACCATTAACTTCTCACTTCCTCTTTTAGAACTCTGCTTAGAGATAACACCATTGGTAGAAGAAGAAGTACTGCACTTTGCTTTCTCAGACTCACCCATTACCCCTCCATTGTTGCTTCTGCAAGACTTGAACTTCTTATTGTATGGATTCTCTGGCTTCACAAGATCCTCCAAGCTCCTCACTTTTTCCAATGAAGTGAAAGACTCTGCCTTTCCCTGGTAATACTTTGAAAGCCCCCTCCTACACATTCACAAAATTTTACAACCAAAATCAAACACTTTCATCACATGCATAACAATAAATGATTCTTACGATCACATGGTGTAATCTATTGTATTCTAGAAAGTAACTCCTTTTCAACTTAATAAACTTTTACAAACTCGGAACAAAATCTCATGGAGAGAACAAAAGGGGTGGAAAAAGAAGCTTACTTGACAGGGAGTTGTTGAATCAAAGAAGACATATCATTCAAAGGTTCTGTTGCGAATTGATCCGTCGAAGAAGAAGAAGAAGAAACAGAGGATGTAACTTCTTCAAACGAATCAGAATCCGACCACGAAGCACTTGAAATTCCAGACTCAGATTCAGACTCAGAAAAAGAAAAGGAACGAGCAAGGGCACAGTCATTAAGTGGTTCCTTGTTATCATCAGCAGCTTCGACAACCTTATAGTTTGGGTGTTCCATCTCCTACCAAATCTTGTTTCTGAAATACCCCTTTTGAGGGTTTTAATGTCTCCACTTTATTGTTCTTCTCCCCCAACAATAAACCACACGCAACGATTTGTATCTGTGGCTGGCACTGAATGCGTGAAAACATATAGGCACACTTTTCTCTCTGTTCTAAAGGTTCGCTTTAAATAGAATCACGAGTACCTTTTTGTGTTTGTGAAGAGAAGACTTGGACGGTTTATAAGCAAGGCTCTGAGATGTGTAGGATAAGATTAGTACGTGCTATTTTCTTTTTTATTTATTATTCGCATTAAATCAAAATTATCATAATCTTTTTTGATAGAGAGAGTAAGATTCGGCTT
>Ga0214544_1001028_pt1 | contig 56064 bp, 49 predicted proteins | sample CNSS3metaG_FD_160074 | JGI IMG/M metagenome (GOLD analysis project Ga0214544, IMG submission 160074) | Root nodule microbial communities from cowpea collected in UCLA plant growth center, Los Angeles, California, USA - CNSS3 | ecosystem: Host-associated > Plants > Roots > Nodule | place: USA...
TTTAAAAATTTTATTTATATATTTTATATATATATATAAATATATATATATATATATATATATATATATATATATATATATATATATTTTAAATATAGTAATTATTGAATTTCGATTTTCGATAATTATCCTAATCGATCTTAAAATCTAATAATATCTAATTTCAAAATTTGATTTAAATAGTTAATATATATTGTAAGGCTCATTTATTTTATTTTACCCTAATTCTAAAGGGGTTGTCCCAGATGGGTTAGCCCTAGGGCTGGCCTATAAGGAACCAAAAACCCTAACCCCAACTAACACTCTCATTTTTGCCACTTTACAGAAACACAACCACCTTGCCCTCTCAATCTCTCCAACAGTGCTTTGCTAGGGTTTTGAGACTCATTCGATTTCAAAAGAGTTTGACTCTTTCCCCTATCCACGTAAGTATTTTCAATTCGTACTCTTTCCCTTTAGTTGGATTTTCGTGATTCTAGCTAGGGTTCACCATGGTAACCCACTTGGAATCTGTTTCCGCCATTTTTCAGCTCCTCAGATATGTTCTCAAAACTATGGTACTCGTAGCTTAAGTGTCAAGGCTTTCTACTAGCTCTTTCCAGGTAAGGGAAGCTAGGGCTTTGCTGTTTTCAAGATTTAGATGCCTGTTTGATTAATTTTACGTACTGGGTGATTGATATATGTTATGGGTTGCGTGAAAATGTGTTGATTGTACTGTTATGATGATGTGAATCTGTTTTTGCGTGCGAGAGAGTAGTGAGCTCTGCTGAACTCGCCCAGGCGAGCGGGTTGGTCGCTCAAAATGAAAGCTCTCGCTTAAGCGAAGAGCTCTCGCTTGAGTGAGAACAACAACAGCTCACCCTTTCTCTGTTTCGAGGGCTCGCCTAAGCGAAGGTCACTTGCCTGAGCAAGTTGGGCTAGCTTGAGCGAGACCTCGACGTGCTTCTTGTTTGCAGTCTCGCCCAGGCGAGAGCAGGTACCTTGAGCGAGGGGTTCTTCTCAAGCTCTTTAGCTTGAGCGAGATTGGTAGAGTTGAGTGTATATGCGTATGTTTCACATGATTGGTTGATGTGTGCTTTAGATAGTTCAAGTTATGATGCCATATATACTCTATATGTTACATTAGGGCTGGAAGTCAATGTGTTTGGTAGGAGCTTGGTATGATATATTCATGGATAGTATATATATATATATATATATATATATATATATATATATATATATATATATATATATATATATATATATATATATATATATATTGGCATGAGATTGATATGTATGGGAACTCTATGATTGTTTGGTGAAACATGAACATGATATGGGTAGGACGTAATCCCATGACTCTCGTAGTGGGAGCTCATGGTAGTGCCTCATATAATGGGTGTAATCCCATGGACTGTGTGTGGCCTATTTCTTTGTGGTATGGATATGTTTGGCATGCTATATACCTCCATATCCCAAACTTTGTACTCTCTAAATATTTATGTATGCAACGTCTTATTAATTTGAGGTTACCAAATTTTTGGGACGTTACATTTATGGTATCAGAGCGGTCGTTCCTTAGCATCTATGGTCTAGTGTGCCTGCTTAGCCAACGTTGTGTCTTTTGTGTTGCTAGCTAAGTTTCTCATCTAATCAAGTCTGACTATTGTTTTCCTGTGTGCCAGTGACATGGCACCTCCGCATAGGAATCCTCAATCTTCTCAGGGCGACACACCAGATATCGCTAGGGCGATAGAGGCTATGGTGGCCGCCTTAACTCAACAGAGTGCTAATATGATGCAACAACATGAGGTGTCGATGCAGCGCCAGGCAACATCTTTAGAGCAGCAACAATTGGTGATGCAACAGATGGAGGCTACAAGGTTGGCTGTTGAGGACGCCCACAAACAGCACATGGAGGCCCTTTGCCAATTGGAGGAAAACAGGGTCGCTACCCCTACCCACGACCCTGAACCAAGACCTCTCCATTGGAAATGAAGTTTGGAAGACTTCCTCAAGCACCATCTAGTCAAGTTCAATGGAAAGACCAGTCTAGATGTCACAGATTAGTGGCTGAAGGACAGTGAGAGAATATTTGATGCTAAGATTTGCCCCGAGGAGAGTAGGTTGGCCTTCATAGTGTACATGCTCACGAGTGAGGCTGAACACTCACCAGTGCAGTAAGGGCTTTCTGTCCCGGTTATTTTCCACATTTTGCCTCGGGTCTGGAACCGAGGCATATTGGGGCGAGGCCTAAAGGTACACCTTTTGGCCTCGGTTATCACCCGAAGCCATAGACCCAGTTTTATGCCTTGGTTGTTTTAAAACTGGTGCCATATACACAGCTTTCTGCCTCGGGTCAGTTAGGACCGAGGCCATAGGTGATAAATATTTTTTTTTAATTCAAATTTTCGCAGGTCACCAATTTTCACCACAACTTCATATGCATACTCACCCTCTCCGACAACATCCCGTAAAACGCCGCCTGCACGCCCTGTCTCATCGTCACAAGCAAAACCACCTCCGCGTACCTCGCCGCAAGCTCCGCTCCGCCCACTGTCGACGGCGGCGCCAGCCTCAAAACCCTATTGGTAACTCCGTTAAAGGAACCCATGATAATATTAATTAAAACCCAAACAACATTCAAGCAATGGGTCCAAGAATGGATAAAACAGAGAGGAGAAACGGGGTTGAACCTCGAAGGCACCAGCGGCCAATGACTGTTTAGGGCTCAGGTGCAGTCAACCCTTTTTGGTACGCCGTAAACGAGAGTCTCTGCACATTTTGCATCCTTTCTCTCGTTCACGGCGTACCAAAGAGGGTTGACTGCACCTGAGCCCTAAACAGTCATTGGCCGCTGGTGCCTTCGAGGTTCATCGTCCGCATCCCATGGCGAGCTTCCGACGAAACCTGCAACGGCGACGATGCGGACGATGAAGGAGGAAGAAAGGGAAAGTGAAGGAAGGGCTTCGCGGAGAGAGAGAGAGTGTGGAATTGTAGAGGCGCTGGCGCGGGGAGAAGAAGGGTTCGCGAATTTTGAACCCTAAATAAACCCTATGGCTTCGGTTGTTAGAGGAACTAAAGCCATTGACCCCCTTTTGGCACCGGGTCTCCTTGGACCGAGGCCTATACCCCTGACTTCCAGCCACTTTTTGGCTTCAGGTCCTACTGGACCAAGGCCTATACCCCTCTTTGGCACCAGTTTTGAGCGAACCGGGGCCTATACCGCTCTTTGGCTTCGGGTATTTGGAGAACTGGGGTCTAAAACTTGACTCTAATTGCAAAAATGCCACCGCGCCATTATATGCTTCGGTTTCTGGCCAACCGAGGCATATAAGGCGAGGTAAATTGGGAATTCTGCACTAGTGACTGGTGGATCAGTAAGAAGTCCATCATGGAGGAGAGGCAAGAACCAATTACTTGGGATGTCTTTAGGAGAAAGTTTCTCTCCGAGTACTTCCTTGACAGCGTCAAATATGTTAAAGAGGTGGAATTTTTGCAGTTGACTTAAGGGAACAAATCTGTGGCTGAGTATGCAGAAAAGTTCAAACATCTCAGTAATTTCTACACCATGCCACTGGATGAAGAGTGGCGATGCAGAAAATTCGAGAACGACCTCCTAGAGATCTTCGTTTGATGATGGCCCCGCTATCCATCAAGGACTTTGCAGCCTTGGTGGAGAAGGCTAGGGTCATGGAGAAGATGAAGGTAGAGGTGGAAAACCAACACCCACATCAATAGAGGGTAGGAGGACCATCTAGGTTCAGGCATAGGCACGAAGAGAGGAGGAAACCCTATACTAGGCCTCATTACCAGTCTCAAGGGCCTAAGGAGTCTTCTTCCCAGTAGAGTAAGATTCAATGCTACTAATGTGGGGACTGCACAAGAGGAATGTTTGCCCCCAACATGCAGGCTTCAAGAGATGCAACAATTGTGGCAAGGAAAACCACTTTGGCAGGGATTGCCCCATCCTCGCGAGGGCAAGAACACATACCCCAGTTCCGGCCCCAGTCCAGAACCAACAGAGGAGGGGAGGCAAAAGGCCTCAGGCATCGGGCAGAGTGTACACCATGACTGGAGCAGAGGCAGCAGACTCAGGTAACCTCGTCATGGGTCGTTGTGTGATTGCTGGTAAATCTATGTGTGTATTGTATGACTCTGGAGGAAGGGACAACAGTTATACTAGTAGTACACGAGTTTGAGGACGTGTTCCCAGAGGAAGTATCAGGGTTGCCTCCCAGTAGAGAGGTGGAGTTCTCAATTGACCTAGTGCTTGGAACCGGTCCGGTGTCGATGGCTCCGGCAGAGTTGGTGGAACTCAAGAGTCAGATTGACGAATTGTTGGGAAAACAATTCATTCGGCCCAGTACTTCACCTTGGGGAGCACCAATGTTATTGGTAAAGAAGAAGGATGAGAGTTCACGCTTGTGTGTGGACTATAGACAGTTGAACAAGGTGACTATAAAGAACAAGTATCCCCTCCCGAGGATAGATGATTTGATGGATCAGTTGCATGGAGCATTGGTATTCTCCAAGATTGATTTGCGGTCGAGATACCAACAGATTTTAGTGAAGGCTGAGGATGTGCAGAAGATGACCTTCAGGTCCCGTTATGGGCACTACGAGTATGTGGTTATGCCTTTTGGTGTGACCAATGCTCCAACAGTGTTTATGAACTACATGAACATGATCTTCAGGCCATTATTGGATAAGTTCGTCGTGGTCTTCATAGACGACATCCTTATCTATTCCAAAACTCAAGAGGAGCATGCCGAGCACTTGAGGCTAATGCTTGGTATTTTGAGGGAGAAACAACTATATGTTAAACTGTCCAAGTGCAAATTCTGGATGGATGATGTGCAATTCTTGGGCCATGTGATATATGCATAGGGCATAACAATGGATCTAGCAAAAGTTGAGGCAGTGGTAAAATGGGAAAGTCCCAAGTCGACAACTGAGATAAGAAGTTTTGTGGGTCTAGCTGGCTACTACAAGAGATTCATAGAGGGATTCTCCAAGATAGTGGAACCTCTAACGCAACTTACTCGGAAGGACCAACCTTTTGTTTGGATGGATAAGTGTGAGGAAAGCTTTCAGGAGCTTAAACAAAGGTTGACGAGTGCTCCAGTGTTAGCAATCCCTGATGTTGGTAAACCCTTTGAGGTTTACTGTGATGCCTCTCACTTAGGGCTTGGTTGTGTGTTGATGCCGGAGAAGAAGGCAGTGGCTTACGCCTCCAGGCAACTTAAGGTACATGAGAGAAACTACCCCACTCATGACCTAGAGTTGACAGCTATAGTATTTGCCTTGAAAATCTAGAGGCACTACCTCTATGGTGCCAAGTTTCGTGTGTTCAACGATCACAAGAGTCTTAAGTATCTATTTGATCAGAAGGAACTGAACATGAGGCAGAGGAGGTGGATGGAATTCCCGAAGGATTACGATTTTAAGCTTTTGTATCAATCAGGGAAAGCGAACGTAGTAGCAGATGTCCTGAGTAGGAAGACAATGCATACTGCACACCTCATGATCAATAAGGTGGAGTTACTAGAGAAATTCAGGGATATGAAGCTACAAGTGGAGTTGGGATCCAAGTTCATTAGATGTAGTACTCTGACTATATCTAGTGACTTCTTGGACTCAGTTAGAGAAAAACAGTTGTTAGATGCCAGTTAGAACAAAGTGAAAGAACAACTGGGGTCAGATGAGGCGAAGGATTTTGCCTTGGGTAATGATGGGATACTACAGTTTTAGGGCAGGGTGTGTGTACCAGATGATTTTGAGGTAAGACGGTTAATCCTTGAGGAAGGCCATAAGAGCCGTCTTAGTTTGCATCTTGGCATGACTAAGATGTATTAGGATCTCAAGGAAGCCTTCTGGTTGCAGGGAATGAAGAAGGACGTAGCTCAGTTTGTATCAGCTTGTTTGACGTGTCAAAAGGCAAAGGTAGCACACCAGAGACCCAGTGGGATTCTACAACCTTTGGAGATACCAGTGTGGAAATGGGATAGCATCACTATGGACTTTGTAACCCACTTGCCACAAACCTTTAGAGGCCACGATACTATCTAGGTTATAGTAAACCGATTGACCAAGAGTGCTCATTTCTTGGCAATGAACTTGAGGATGTCTATGACCAAGTTGGCCCAGTTATACATTAAAGAGATTGTGAGGTTGTATGGAGTACCTTCGAGTATAGTCTCCGGTAGAGATCCGTTGTTCACTTCTCAGTTTTGGTAAACACTATAGAGTGCTCTAGGTAGCAAGTTGACTATAAGCTCAGCCTATCATCCTTAGACGGATGGCCAGTCTGAGAGGACAATCCAGTCACTTGAAGATTGGTTGAGGACATGCGTGCTGGATCACTTGGGTGCGTAGGATGAAGTCCTACCTTTAATAGAGTTCACCTACAATAACAACTTTCATGCGAGCATTTCATGGCGCCATATGAGGCTTTATACGGTAGGAAGTGTAGGACTCTGCTGTGTTGGTATCAAGATGGGAAGCAGTGCTTGTTGGACCAGAATTGTTAGAGCAGAAAACTGAGAAGGTAAGAATGGTGAGAGATAGGATGCAGGCCTCTCAGAGTAGGTAGAAAGCTTATGCACACCGTAGGAGGAGACCCTTGGAATTCGCGGCTGGGATCACGTATTCTTGAATGTGACCCGAACCACTAGTGTGGGAAGGGCTCTCCCCTCAAGGAAGCTTTCTCCTAAGTTCCTTGGCCCTTACCAGATCTCGAGGAGGATTGGGCCCGTGGCTTACGAGATTGCTTTGCCTCCTCAATTGGCAAATCTCCATCCGGTGTTCCTCATGTCACAACTGAGGAAATATGTGTTTGATCCACCTCATGTGTTGGAGGCCGAGGATGTGCAGATCAATGAGGATCTCACTATGGAGGTACCACCGATTGCTTTAGAGGACAGTTGGGTGGAGGAGCGTCGAGGAAAGCCAATCAGCCTAGTCAAAGTCATTTGGAATCGGAGGACAGGTGACTCCACTTCAGAGTTAGAGGAGGATATAAGGAAGTCACATCCACAATTATTTTCCTAGTAAGACTCCATTTTCGAGGTCGAAAATTTTTCTTGTTGGGGAGAATGTAAGGCCAACTTATTTTATTCTACCCTAATTCTAAAGGGGCTGCCCTAGATTGGTTGGGCCTAGGGCTGACCCATAAGAAACCAAAGACCCTAACCCCAGCTAACAGTCTCATTTCTACCATTTTACAAAAACATAGCCACCTTGCCCTCTCAATCTCTGCAACAGTGCTCTGCTAAGGTTTTGAGACCCATTCGATTTCAAGAGAGTTTGACTCTTTCCCCCATCCACGTAAGTATTTTTAGTTCGTACTCTTTCCCTTTAGTTGCATTTCGTGATTCTAGCTAGGGTTCACCATGGTAACCCACTTGGAATCTGTTTCCGCCATTTTTCAGCTCCTCATATTTGTTCTCAAAACTGTGGTGCTCGTAGCTTAAGTGTCGTGGCTTTCTGCTAGCTCTTTCCAAGTAAGGAAAGTTAGGGTTTTGCTGTTTTCAAGATTTAAATGCCTGTTTGATTGATTTTACGTACTGGGTGATTGATATATGTTATGGATTGCGTGAAAATGTGTTGATTGTACTGTTATGATGATGTGAATCTGTTTCTGCGTGCGAGAGAGTAGTGAGCTCTACTGAACTCGCCCAGGCGAGCGGTTTGGTCGCTCAAAACGAAAGCTCTCACTTAAGCGAAGAGCTCTCGCCTAAGCAAGAACAGCAGTAGCTCACCCCCTCTCTGTTTCGAGGGCTCGCCTAAGCGAAGGCCGACGTGCTTCCTGTTTGCAGTCTCGCCCAGGCAAGAGCAGGTAGCTTGAGCGAGGGGTTCCTCTCGCCTAAGCGAGAGCTCTTTAGCTTGTGCGAGGTTGGCAGAGTTGAATGTATATGCGTATGTTTCACATGATTGTTGATGTGTGCTTTAGATAGTTCAAGTTATGATGCCATATATGCTTTATATGTTACATTGGGGTTGGAAGTCGATGTGTTTGGCAGGAGCTTGGTATGATATATGCATGGATAGTTGGTTATATAAATATATATATATATATATATATATATATATATATATATATATATATATATATATTGGCATGAGATTGATATGCATGGGAACTCTATGATTGTTTGGTGAAACATGGACAAAGTATGGGTAGGACGTAATCCCATGACTCTCGCAGTGGGAGCTCATGGTGGTGCCCCATCTAATGGGCATAATCCCATGGACATTCCTAGTGAGAGTTCATGGTGGTGCCTCAATATAAGGACGTAATTCCACGAGGGTATCATGGTGGTGTCTCAAGGCCAGGACATAATTCCACGAAGGCCTCGTGGTGGTGCCTCAATGTTAGGACGTAATTCCACGGTCTCGTGGTGGTGCCTCATTTTACGTATTCGGATAGTCAAGTCTTGGAGTCTTAAATGGTTTGGTATCTCATGTGTGGATGTTTACTATTTATGCCTGACTTTGAAATTGCATGTTGAGTGTTATGATATAAGAGATACTTTCACTAGCTTACCCTTCTGCTTGTTTGTATGTTTGTGTGTGGTGTTTCTCCTTTGCGATGATCATCAATTTTATTGATGTGAGCAGATGTGAGAACCCATGGCAGTGGTAATGATAATAAGAATGCCGCAGCTTGATGGTTATGGACGGGTATCGAGCTCACTATGGAGCCCACAGTTGATTGAGTTTTATTAGTTTAAGATCCTCTTGTTCTGGGCAAGACTTTGTGCTACTTTTGAACTATTGTACTTTGTTTAGGCTGTGTGGCCTCTTTCTTTTTGGTATGGATATGTTTGGCATGCTATATACCTCCATATCCCAAACTCTGTACTCTCTGAATATTTATGTATGCAACATCTTATTAATTCGAGGTTACCAAATTTTTGGGATGTTATATATATATATATATATATATATATATATATATATATATATATATATATATAAATTTATGTGACCGTGAACTACACCTTCACTATTTTATAATAATAGATTTTTTTAAGACATTAAATAAAATAAATGTGTTAATAAAACTAGTAGATACCAAGTAGTGGATCTAATGAAAATAAAATAATTTTAAGAACACGTGTTAAAAAACTAGTAGATATTAAGTATCGAATCTAATGTTGGAGAGGAGGAAACTCATAGCTAAATAAGAAACAAATTAAATAGAAATGTAAATGTAGATAAAAATAAATATATAACTATTTAATAACAGTGCTTTGAATGAAACAATTTAAGATAATTTATTTATTTGTAGAAAATGAAATTCTTCTTAAAAAAGTGAGATATTTAAACGAGAAAATTAAAAGAAAATTAAAATTGAAAAATTATATATATATATATATATATATATATATATATATATATATATATATATTAAAAAAATAAAAAAATTATATATATATATATATATATATATATATATATATATATATATATATATTAAATAACTAACAGAATTTGATATTTACTAAAAAAATTGAAATTCTTCAAATTGTAGAATTGTTTAATGCTTAGGACAAAAATAGTCCACATATCCAAAAAGTCGAGTCGGGTCGAGTAAAAGGTTGAGATGACTTGGTTCGGGCTAAAGGTTGAGTCGAGCCTACTCGAGTTGAAGGATGAGTCGAAAGTCGAGGAAAGTCGCATGGCCGCAGTAACGGACCTACAGTATGACATAGGGGAGCCACGGCTCCCCCAATTCTTTTTTTATTTCATTTGTTATATATATTTAAATTATTTATTTATATATTATTATATTATTTATTTTTATATTATTATATTATTCACATTAATTTTTTAAGTTTTCTTTTAAAATATCATACATACTTTCTCTTTTTTCTTTTCATTTTCTTATTTTGTATCTCTATCTCTTTTTATTTATCTCATTTTTTACTTTCAATATCACTTTTTTTTTCAAAATAAAACTGTAACACAGTAAAATTGATGAGTTAAAGAATATTTTAGATCAATTAATTTATTCTTTTGAATTGGTTTATTTTGTACTTTTTTTTAAGTATATGTTTTTCTCTTGCATATGATAAATTTGCCTATTGTGTATTAGATGGTGACAAATTCATATTTTTCTAAATAGGTGAGAAGTGATAAATTTATATTAGAAAAATTATGATAAAGAGTAAAATAATTGATTTGTTTTAAGAAGAAGATTTATTTATGTACATCAATCAAACTTGAAAATTTTTATGAGAATCCAAAAATTAAAGACTACGAAAAATAACTATCTAAAACTATCACAATTGCAAATAATAAATTTTAAAAAAATTTAATTTGGCCCCCTTAAGTTTTTTTTCCAAGTTCCACCGCTGATGGGCCGGAGGTCAAGTTGAGTCGGTGATGACTGTTTCTTAACAACCATTTCTAACAAGTGCATTGATGCATAATAGTATCAACAAGTGTCGTATTCATAGGGAGTTAGCAAGTATATTTATAGTTAGTTTTTGGGTTTGGATAGAGAGTACATGTAAATAAAGATAATAGTATATATTATAAAAATTGAATTGAGTAGAGACTGTGACTGGATTTTGTAACACCCTATTTAATAAATACCCTAATTAAACGAGGCGTCACACAAAATAATATAATAGCGCGGTCCAGAAGTGTAAACATTATTCCATACAGTTGTTCAAAAGAAGACAGAAGAGAAACTGGGCACACCACGATGCCAATAACAAAGCATAATAAAGTACAACAATATTCTAAAAATAAAGCCCAATGACTAGACAATACATGGGCCATAGCCCTAACAGAAAAGCCCAAAAGCATAAACCAGCCCAAACGGCTATGCAACAAAGCCACCATCGCCCTGTTGACCACATCAATAAATTGATGATCATTGCAAAGAGAGAGATCCACACCACAAAACATACAACAAACAAAAGGGTAAGCTAGAGCGAAAAAGGATTTATTATACAATTATATACACTTTCACAATCAAATATACATGCATCATCCAATAATGTTATGACTTTCCAAACAATACACTAAGACTTAGACACGACTCATCCGGATACATATAATTAGTCGTGTTCAGCGGATGCTTGCACTTGTGGTGGACATTCCCTACTCTACCAAGCTGCTCTCCCCCGAGCTAAATGTTACAATGTCTCAACCCTCACACACAAGGTTAGTCCTTAATGGGTTTCAGGCCTCCTGCTACTCTCACCACAAGAGTCAATCCGCTCTATGTAAGACTAACTGACTCCTTAGAGCGTCAAGATGCAACCTTACCTTGAATCCTTACTAAATTATATAGATGGGGTATCACCATGAACTCCCACTAATAGGGGTCATGGAATTACGTCCCGATCAACTAAGGCACCACCATGAGGTTTCACCTAGAGGCTCATGGAATTACGCCCTAACCACTTACCAAATGACGTTTAACCATCCAATATGTACTGGCCATGCATATAATTCTCATGCCAACATTTATAACCAACCATCAATCATTTTCCATTTCCAAAACCATGCCAAATTCATCATCCTTAGCCCATGAATCATTCCATACATACGACATGCCCAAATCATGTTAAACTCATCCATCACATACTATAAATCATCTTACTCATACATAATCACCCAATTCATACTTTAAAAGCAAGATCAATACAAACATATAGCCAATATCCGAGAACATAGAAACAACAGAACAAGGCGCATTCTCGCCCAGCTTCTTGCTCAGGCAAAAAGTTCTTGCTCAAGCGAGATGGACTCTCGCTCAAACGAACTCCTTTCGCTTAAGCGAGAGCTCGACAACCAGGAACAGTGGCCCTCTGCACTTGCTCGCTTAGGCGAGATCTCCTCACCTGAGCGAGGCATTTTCTCACTCAAAACGAAGATCGGTCGCCTGAGCGACAGCTCGCGTAAGAGGCCTAGGCGAGTCTCTACCAGTCTCACTTAGGCGAGACAAGCTCGCTTAGACAAGATTATCAGTTCACGCCACTGTTCGTACCTACGGCAGCCACACATTCATACCCAATTAGCCATACAACATCATTCATACATTAACAGTAGCACTTCAGCCATACAATCACGAAAACAAAGCAAAGTAAACAAAAATCAAGGTAAACAAGTAGACCCTAGCTCCCCTTACCTGGATAGAGCTAGCCAACGACTTTGACACTGAAGCGAGTGAGTACGAGAGTTCCCGGAGTAGATTTAGGAGCTGAAAACCCTATGCATATGAGACACGAGATTACTACACAGAACCCCAACAGAAAACACGAAGAACCCAACCAGAGAGAAAGAGTATGGGTTGATGAATAACTTACGTGAGTAAGAACGAGGTCGAGCTAAACTTGAATCTAATTAAACTTCGAAACCCTAGCAGAGCTCTGGATGAGGAAAAGAGAGGAGTAGTAAGGCTCTGATTTTGCAAGTGAAAGTAGAATGGAAGGGTTAGGCTACTTTAGGGGCCTTAGCACCTTATGGGCTAACCCTTAAGCCCAACAAATTTAAGGCCAGCCTTTAAACATTAGGGCAAAAGTAATTGGGCCTTATAAATTTCATCTCATCTTATTCTATTGTACCATTACTATCTTGTTTACTTAATATGTAAATCATTCAATGTCTTGGAAGTACTCTTTCTATGTAGATCTAAGCTCATGTTTGCAGCTTAGAACCTAAGGACTTCAAATCCAGTGCGATTCCACTTTGGTTGAATGAATCATTGCTTTATTGTGTAAGACTCTTTCCTCCAACATTCCCTCTAGATACAATAAAAGCATCTAATACATGTATGATGGTTTGATTGGACCTTAGTTTGAGACCAGTCTTTCAACTTAATCCAAACTAGTAATAATATGAGTTATGAATTCATTATTAAGCATAAATCAAACCACAAACTATTGAATGAAAGGATAGTAAATATCCAAGAAATAAAAGGAGATAGAATCAGAATTTATTACATTAAAATTGGACATGAGATAGTTTAGCTACTCAAAGAATATTGCAATACAACTCCAATAACATCTAGACATAGATTTTAGGTATAATTACTGATTTGGTACCCCAACTTTTCAGAATGTTCAATTTGGTACCTGAACTTTAGGAATATTCAATTTGGTACCCAAATGTTTTAAACGGGTTTATATTAGTACCTTTCGTTAAGCATTCCTTAACAATTTGGCTACTGTTGAGGTGGCACTGTGCAACAAAGACGTGGCAGAAAGAAGGGTTGTGCATGTGGATTTAGTGGTAAAAAAAATTACGAAGTAAATTATTTTGTAAGAAAATTTTGAAAGCATGTTTATACCGAATTGGGGAAAAAAATTAGGGCAAGAGTGAAATGTAATCGTGATGCTGAAGGAAAAATTAGGACAGAAAGTGTGTATAATCTGAAAGCTGGAATTGGGAATTAGGGTTCTGAATTAGTGTGTATAATCCAGCAGTTCTTTTGAAACTGGAGACCAGCACATAATGTGCTGCATAAAAAATGCATCAAGATTGTCTTACTTCATTATATTTGAACTATCTTGTGGTTCATGTATCTAAACCGGCAAACCTCATCAAAAAAATCATCAGCACTATTATCAATGCTCTTCATCTGAAGAATCTTGATAACCATGGTCCTTAGATTTTTGTCGTACTTTAACATGGATTCAAGAGTGTTCATCTTTTATTCAGCATTTAATGGTGATCTCATTGTGATCACTACCTCCTCCAAACATGGAATTAAAAATCCTGGATCCCCCTGCATATGAACATCTTCATTAGATAAGATTAAATAGAACAACCTTAATCAGATTAATAATATAAAAAATGTCACTATAAATTTACATGTTTCAGACTGTTTTTCTGACAAAGTGCTATGAACATGGCTCCATGGATGTCAAATTTGCGCAGGTGGGGATGGCTGTTGAAAAAATCAACAAAATCAACCTCGGGAAAGGGTTGAAGAGCCTCGAAGTTCCCAGTGAATTCCACCTTCATAAAAAGATGCTTCACTTCACTTGCCAATTTCAAAATTTTGCATATTGCATCCCAACACCATTGAATCCCCCTCATAGACAAGAACTCCAAAGCTGGAAGGTTTCCAATCTCAACCATGTAAACTCTCCATGGAATCAATTAACCATGAAAAGAGGAGAGAATATTAGGCGTTGGGCTTACTAATCAAAAAAGAAAATTACATTGTAGGTTACTCTGGAACAAAAGAAAAGGCCATTAAAAGAAAAGTGTAAGAATGACTTTAAAATTCAATTACCTGCACTATTGAATATTGAAAGATTCCTTAAATGCTGGGATTCAGGAACCCTAATCCGACTACAACCTTGTACCTCAAGAGATACAATTTTGGATGAGGTTAGTGTTAGTGAACAACTCCTCAAGCCATAGAAATCCAGCTTACACTCCTCCAAATAGGGAAGGTCAATTGAGATTGTTCTAACCCCTTCTTTTCTAAATTCTGCTCTAGTGCGTGACTTAAATCACGAAGATAGAATTCACAGTGGGAAAGAACATCAAAGAAGAACATGAGTAAATTTTTTAACTTGAACCAGATTTGGGTAAATAATTTTACATGTTATGTTTTAATGATTAGTAGACCCTGTTTATATTTCAATCCACTAGGCTTATATTTTCCATCTATTTTGGTTCTATCATGAGCACAAAGAAGAGGAGGAATTCATGGGTATTGAGGCCATGAGGGTTGAAGAACAAAAGAGAATTATCGAAGAGCACCTGGATTATACATACTAATTCAGAACCCTAATTCCCAATTCCAGCTTTTTGCCACGTCTCTACTGCACAGTGCCACCTCAATAGAAGCCAAACGACATTAAGAAGTGTTTAACAAAAGGTACTAATATAAACCCGTTTAAAAATTTGGGTACTAAATTGAACATTTCTAAAGTTCGGGTACCAAATTGAAGATTCTGAAAAAGTTGGGGTACCAAATTAGTAATTATACCTAGATTTTACAATAAGAACATTTCTCGTGTCTTAAAGACCCTTTTCTACCCTATTGCTACATTTCTAACGTAACACCCCAATTTGAGATGTCACGGAAAGTTATAAAATGTACAGTTTTAGCGGAAAACGATTATTAACAAAACGTACTTAAGTAAAAAATTCAAATTTAATTATAAGATTTTGTAGTTCAAAACATGAATTTTCTAAAACTTTCCAAATGACAATGTCAAGTAAAAGAAATTACATCGTTTTTAACCATTGTTTTAAAAGAACTTAGTAAAAAAAAGAATAAAATCCCGAATTCACCCGTTCCTTTCGTCAATCTATTCCACACCATAAGCATATGCATTATCACCTACTATCGTATAACACACGTCATGCGATCATCGCACACACAACAAACACACAAACAAACAAATAGGGGTAAGCTAACCATAATTAATGATATATAAATGAACTTTAGCAAAATAAAAATTTTAGGTAATGCTCATCATCACATCTAAGTAAAATACTTAAGCATAACAATCACAACCACGTTCTGGTTTTCATGTCACCTGTTACCTCACCACATCATCTAGTTTCCTAGAACCAACGAGTTTGAGTCGTCCTTTCATCTTAGCACCAAACCTATCTCCTTTATTCCATAAGGACTTACGAGTAAAAACTTCGATACATCACACACTAAGAACTATACTCAGCAACATGCCAGAATTAAGGCGAAACATTTGTACCCTCTCTATTGTCTCATACAAAAGAGAGAGTGCAACACTTGAACTTATTCTCTTTCATTGCCTCACGTAGGTGAAGATGACCCATTTCCACTGTCTCACACAAGCGAAAGAGTCATCTCTGGATCTCTAGGTATAATGAAAAAACCTCACAACCAATACATTCAAGCAACAAACCCAATGAGTGGTTTCCAAACCCAAAAAAGCAACAAACAACTAAAGTACTAAGCCACTATTTTAATTTTATAACCATGTAACTGAAATATAACATATAACTAAGGAAAAACATATCATTGACATTGCAACTATAGCTATATAACTCACAATCAACAAAAATACCATCACATGATATAAGGCAAAAATAAAGCTAAAAAACACACCACTCCTCTAATCAATGTCCAACGCCTCACCTGGTGAGCTAGTTACTAACCTGAATATCAAGGTAGAAATCCACGTGAAACAACATGTACCACACATAAAAGTACCCAAATAAATATGTATCCTCTGGCCCCTTAACTTTATAATATAATCTTTGATAATTTTAACTGTAGCTATTTCTAACAAGGAAAGGACGTAAACGACTGCACTTATCCCACTAAACTACACACCACACCACGTGAAACATCACACTGCCACGGGAATATCCTTGTGTATTCTTAAAAATATACCATAAAGTACCCAATCATAATATAATATGTTAGTGGAAGCAAAAGAGACCATGCAACCAACCAAAACCTAGCTCCTCACGTAGACTTAAGCCACCATAAAATAACACATGTTTGCCTAAAACCAGAACCCAAATGAAACAACAATTACATGCAACTAAACGTGTGATAGGAACATAAGAAAACAAAGAATGAGAAATAATTTGTTAAATTATATTAATTTAATATTTGGTTAATGTAATTTAAAGAATAACTTTAATGTAAAGATTCTAATGTGATTATTAATAGAATATAAATGTATTAAAGTTATAGAAATTATTTTAGATTTATTAAATTAATTCTCTCACTTCTCATTTCATAGGATATTATAGTATTTTATTAAAGTTTTAAAATACTAGAAATTAATATGATAGTTACTTCTGGAAAAAAGTGGTAGGGAGTTACCTTCCAACATAGAACGTAAAGAAAAGTGACTTTGACAGAAGAAGACTTTGTATTTGACAATTCTATATCATCAAGAAGCCATTAAAGAAAAGTAAGAGAAGAAAAAATATTGATAAAAAAAACTTTGCAATGGATTGAGGGAAGTTCCTGAACTCTTCTAATAGTATAGTTGTGAGAATCATAATTTCTAAAAGTTCCTGTATAATAGAGTAGTTTCTTGATTAGAAAATTAAAACTACATAAAAGATTTTACATTAGTATCAGAACCAGATTTAAAAATTTATGATTCTCCATTAGAGGTATTTTTTCTAATTATAAAACCCTAATTATAAAATTTAAGGATTTTAATTTTGAATTGGTTTTTATCAAATTGGGTGCATGATTTACTATTTGATGCACTGTAAAGTTTGTGTTGTATGGTATGTGCACAAATTTTAATTTTTCCTTTTATGCTTTATTAATTGGATTAATTATGTGTCTTTTCGTGGTTCAATTCCACACTTTTTTTTCCGCTGTGCATTGGAGTTGAATTGAGAACTTTGATTAACATGAATCGATAAAGCAAAATTTGGATTGCACATGAATAGGAAAGTCACTTTTATGTTTACGTTGGATTTAGATTGAAAAGTTTTCCAAGTTTTGAGTGCTTTGAATTTGGAAAAGCATTACATTCCCTGTCACGCATGGTATGGTTTTGCTTCACAAACTAATTATAAGTAATTGTTAGATGTGATTGGATAAGCAAAAATCTTGAATTTCGTGTGATTTCAAATTCTAATCGAAATCTAATTGAAAAGTAAATTCAATTCATAAAAATTTTGAATTAAGAAAAGAAATGTTCATTGTCATATAAGAGTGACTATGAACATTGTATTTAATTTAGGAATTAAATGTATGGTAAATTTGTAATCACCAAAGTGATAAAATTTTATTTTTTAATTAATTCCAAAGTAAAGTTAAATTATCGTAATTACTCATGAAATAAAGGATGTTAAATTATGGATTTATTGAAAGTTACTGTTATAAGGTATATATGGATTGATTGTCAATTAAAGTACATATATTTTATCATCTTAATTGTATGATATATGTCACTTTAAGCATCATCCAAAGGTGAACTTAAATGCATGACTAGTGTAGTTATTTGTTTGAATCTACTAAATTTATCAAAGCTTATGTGTGCGAACTTATATTTTTGTACAACTTCCATGAATATGTGTGGTCTAGGCAGTGATGTGATCAAGTTCAATGGCTTGAATTATACTGATTGGTACGAACAAATCCAATTTCAATTGGGTGTGTTCAACTTAAATTTAGCCATAGTTATGGATGAAATGCCCCCAGTCATCAATAAGACCAATACAATAGATGAAAAGACTCTTTGTGAGGCTTGACAAAGGTCTAACAGGTTGTTTTTGGACTTGATGTGCATGACCATGACAAAGAATGCGAAGCCATCTATGCCCAAGAACAAAAATCCAAAGGAATTTATAAGGTTTATTAAGGAGTATTCACAGTCGGACATTACTGATAAGTCCATTGCGAAAACTCTCATGAGTGAGCTGACAACCAAAAGTTTGATTGGTCACAACCCATTCATAATCATGTAACATGGATGGCAAATATAGCTGCAAAGTTGAAGTCTGTGGGAATGGAGGTGAATGAATCATTTTTGGTATAGTTTATTATACACTCTCTTCCTCTTGAGTTTGGCCAAGTGAATTATAACACTATTAAAGATAAATGGAACTTTCAGGAAATTAAAGCCATGTTAGTTCAAGAGGAAGGAAGGCTCAAGAAAGTGAAGGATCATTCAATTCATCTCATGACTCATGATGGTTCTAGTTCTAGCAAAGCTAATCCAGGAAAGAAGAACAAGAAGGACAAAGCCCCAATGAAAGTTAATGAGGGCAGAATCAAGAAGGACTAGAAATGCTTCTTTTGCAAGAAGGTGGGTCACTTCAAGAAAGATTATCCGAAAAGGAAATCTTGGTTTGAAAAGAAAGGTACATTTTATGTTTTTGTAAGTTTTGAAACAAATATCATTGAAATGGCAAATAATACTTGGTGGTTAGATTCTAGAGCTACCACTCATGTTTCTAATATTATGCATGGATTTCTTTCAATTCAACCCATGAAAGGAACTAAAAAGTATTTATATATGGGGAACATAATGAAGGCACGAATAGAAGGAATATGGAGTTACATATTGATTTTAAACACTGGTTATTGTCTAGATCTTGAAAAGTGTCTTTATGTTCCTAGTTGTGCTAGAAATTTGATTTCTGTTGCAAAGTTGGATTGTTTAGGTTTTAATTTTAAGATTGAAAATGTTGTTTTTCTATAGACATATGTACCATAATGGTTTTGGTACTTTATGTGATTGTTTATACCATTTGAATCTTAATGTTAATTTTATTGATTCCCTATTTAATGTTGAACATGTTTCTAGTAGTAAGTGCAATGTACAAAATGAAAATCCTGCTTTCTTATGGCATCAAAGATTGGGTCATATATCCAAAGAAAGGATGATGAGGTTGGTGAAAAATGAAATCTTACCTCAATTGGATTTTGGTGACTAGGATATATGTGTTGATAGTATTAAAGGTAAACAAACCAAACACATATCAAATAATTCAACCATAAGAAGTAATGAACTTCTTGAATTAATACACACAAATATTTGTGGTCCATTTAACACTCCTTCTTGGAGTGGTGAAAAGTATTTTATCACCTTTATAGATGATTTTTCATGTTATTATTATTTATCTTTTGCATGAAAAGTCTCAATTAATGGACATCATAAAGGTGTTTATTGATGAGGTAGAAAGGAAACTAGATAGAAAAGAAAAAGGTTGTAAGATCTGAAAGAGGTGATGAATTTTATGGAAAATCCACTGAAAGTGGACAATGTCCAGGTCCATTTGCAAAGTTTCTCGAAAGTCGGGATATTTGTTCACAGTATACAATGCCTGGTACACCACAACAAAATGGTGTAGTAGAAAGGTGAAATCGTACTCTCATGGGTATGGTTAGGAGTATGTTGAGTGATAACAATGTTCCTAAATCTTTTTGGATGTATTCATTTAAGACTATTGTTTATCTTCTTAACAAGGATCCTAGTAAAGCATTTTCTAAGATTCCTTTTGAACTGTGGACTAGAAGGAAACTCAGTTTAAGACATCTTCATGTTTGGGGATGTCCGACAAAAGTAAGGATATATAATCCACATGAAAAGAAGCTTGATGCTAGAACCATTAGTGGTTACTTCATTGGCTATCCTTAAAAGTCAAAAGGATACATGTTTAATTGTCCTAACCATAGTACAAGAATAGTTGAGTCTGATAATGCTAGGTTCATTGAGAATGGCAAGTTCAGTGGGAGTGATAAATCACATATTGTGGACATTCAAAAGACTAACGATAATGTTTCTACTCATGTCACAATATGTAGAGACAACAAGTTGATGTTCCAATACCACAAAATGAACATATAGATAATGAACCAAGTGACAATGTGCAAGTCACTAATGAGGAAATGGTAGAGGAACCACAAGAAGGCATATTAAGGAGGTCTATAAGGCAAAAGAGACCAGCTATTTCAAATGACTATGTGGTTTACTCTATTGAACATGAATGTGACTTAAGCATTGATGAGGATCCAATCTCATTTAAACAAGCCATAATTTTGAGAAGTGGTTCAATGTAATGAAAGAAGAGTTAAAGTCAATGGATGACAATCAAGTTTGGGATCTTGTAGGATTGCTTGAAAGTTCTAAACAAGTGGGTTGTAAATGAGTCTTTAAGACCAAACGTGACTCAAAAGGAAATATTGAAATATATAAGGCTAGACTTGTTGCCAAAGACTTTACTTAAAAGGATGGCATTGATTACAAAGAGACCTTCTCTCATGTTTCTAAAAAGGACTCTTTGAGAATTATTTTGGCTTTGGGGGCTCATTATGATTTAGAGCTTCACTAGATGGATGTAAAGACTGCCTTTCTAAATGGTTACACAGAGGAAGAAATATATATGGATCAACCTAAAGGTTTTGTTTCCAGAGGAATGGAAAATATGGTGTGTAAATTAAAGAAGTCAATACATGGACTAAAACAAGCTTCTAGACAATGGTATCTCAAGTTTAATGATACCATCACATCACCATTGATCGGTGTATCTACATGAAGGTTAGTGGGAGCATGTTTGTAATTTTAGTCCTATATGTTAATGATATTCGACTTGCTACTAATAATGTTGCCATGTTACATCATGTTACATAATGTAAAGAATTTTCTCTCTAATATTATTGAAATGAAAGATATGGCAAAGTTTCTCTCTATAAATTTATATTTGTTGAAAAGTTACCATAATTATAGTATCAGCAATATTGGCAAAATACATACTTTTCAATCATAAATATTTTAAATATGTAAAGTATTTTAAAAATATTAATAATTTTAAATATCTATTTAATTGAAATTGATAATCTTTATTTTTATTTTATTTAAAAATAACCATAAACCTTAAATATTATTAATCATATTATTATCACATTTATAAAATATAATATCATATTTTTATTAGATAATTTTATATCATATTTAAATAAATAAATGGTATGTATACGTTATTACCAGAAAAACTACTAAAAAAAATATATTTCTTATTAATTTTCTTTTAAAAAATAGTTACAATTTTTTTATATAAATAATAAATATAATATCAATTATATTAATTTTTAAAAAAACAAAAAATACACGGATCACATGCTAGTTTTTTTTTTTAAATAAATTATACGATAAATAAGTTATAGTAAAATTTATAAATAAAAATGAAATTTGGACGGTAAAAATTACAATTAAACCTAAAATTTATTATTTTTAAATCTATTGTGTTGGGTCTCAAATTCCTATATTATAAAATAAATAATTAAAAATACATATTTTTATAGTACATACATCTATAATTTTTTTATATACATTTTATTTTTTATTTTTATAAGATTAAAATTTTTTAATCATTTAATTGTTATAAAAAATTCAATTAGATGTTAATTGTTATTTAGTTCAATTTAATTATCTACTTTTATAAAATAATTCAATTAGGTTTTATCTGTTAGATTGATATTAGATTTTCATTAAAATTAATATATCAAATCATAAAGAAATTATAAAATAATTTTATCGTCAATTTAACAAAACCTACATAGATTATTTTAAAAAGTTAAAAAATTAAATTGAATCAAATAAAAAAAAATGTAATTAATTTTTTTTAAATTAAAGTACCATATAAGAAATAAACATATTTTTTCATTATTTTACTATATAACGTATCTTTAAAGTACTATATAACAGATCCTTAACTTTCACTATTTCCTTTACTCGTATTTATGTTTTAAGCAGAGAAATACAATATGTTTTTCTTCAAAATAAATAAGAAATAAACAATTATTTCTTTTTCATTATTTTAGTATATAACCGATCTTTAAAGTAAGCAATATCCTTAACTTTCACTATTTCTTTTACATCTAATTGATTTTTTAAATAGAGAAATACAATATATTTTCCTTCAAAAGAATTGAAACAAGCAAGTTATTATAATTTGGCATCATGAGTTGAGTTGTGTTTAGGGATGTCAAAAAAATTTGTATATGCGGGTATCCATGAATAAAACCCGCAATGGGTAAGAAATAAATATTGTAAATAGATACACACGGATAACATGTGTGACTATTTTTATACTTGTATGTTAACAAGACGGGTACATGTACATGTATCATAGTATCCGTACCCATGAATACTCGTACTCGCTATACTCTAATTTAAATTTAAAAAAAAAACACATGATTAAAACATTAACACATTGAGTTTGATTGTGTTATTTTTTATCAATTAATTTTGAAAAATCTTCATTCTTTGTAAATTGTCATTCAACACTATTTAAATGAGGTATTTGCACTTTGTATGAAATTTATGAATGTTATGCCTTATATTTTTATTTGAATTTATGGTTAAATATGTTGTTAAATATTAAAATTTTATTCTGTAAGTATCCGCAGGTACTCATGGATATTAAAAAAATATGTGGGTACCCACATAACGGATATCCGCACGAGTATGGATACAAGTACGGGACGAATATTTATCCTACTGGTAGGGTACGTGGGAGCTACTACCCATATCCTACCCATCTCGTTGATATCCATGGTGATGGACCTTGGAGCACAAAATTGGAGGGAAGATAGGCCAAGGTTGCAGCGGAAATGAAGCTGGAATGAAGGAGTGGGTTCGAGTTTGAAGGCTCTTGATGCAAGGAAGGTGAAATGGAGAGGAAACCTAGAAGAGAGATCTATTCTAGGGAAGGAGGCAAGAGGAGTTCTTGGTAGAAACTAGTCTAGCAAAGTGACTCTAGAGGCAATAGGTGGAGTACTCTCAACATTTAGTCTATTACCAATCCAAAGTAACCAAATATAAGCATAGGAAACTCTCATTTATAGTAGAGGAGCCTTCCTTAATACAATGAAAATGAGAAAGGAAATGAAATGCAAATGCATGGCTTGCTCTCCAAGTTGCTCATGGAACCATTGGATGCAAAGGAGCTAGGATCTCGCGCCAAGTGTCCTCATTCACATGTCTCATGCATTGTTACACTTGGCACCATGTGGAAGGAGTCTTTGGAGAGCAATTCTCGGCCAAGGCATAATTGGTCTTGAATTAGCCTAATTTGCAAGCTAATCAACAAGTTTAATAAAGCATGGCCTAACAATTGGCCCAAAATTAAAATCTATTCTGATACTCCAATCATGCACCCTCTTGTTATTGGGCCTCTTGGTGGGCTTTGGGCTTGAGATGCATGTGGGCCATGGATTGGACCTTGAGCATGATTTGGGCCTAGGCATTGGCCCAAGCTATAAGCCTTGTTAGGATCACATCATCCATTCCCACTTGAAGAGAATATGACCTCAAATCAAAAGGGTTGTTTAAGGCTCACAACAACTAAAGTTGGGTTCCACCAGGATCAAAATGCAACAGTCATCAAACATAATTTCAGTAAAATCATAAAGACCATTCAGTAGATATTGACAGAAAATGTGTGAAGATGGGATTTTAAGTTTGGAAAAATGTGAGATTCGGCCCATTTCACAAAAAACGTGATTTTCACTTTGACTTAATTGAAACCTAAAAGGTAACTCTAAGTCAAAGTTTGTTTTAAAAAATCTTTTGAGGAGATTGAAATAATGAATGAAGGTGGAAAAACATTTTTAGAAAGAACCAAGACAAAAGAATTAATGGAAGATAAGGTAGAGTGTAAAGATGGAATCACTCCCTTTGGAAGCTTGATCTTGAAGTCTATGCAAGGATGTTGTATCTTTACTACCCTAGACAATAATTCTTTTGCATCTTTCCTCTTAATCTCTTCCTCTTTTCTTTTTAAGTCTTCTTCTTGTCTTACTTTCTCTTTTTCTTCATTCTCTTTTCTTTCTTTTTCCTCCTTCTCTTTTCTCAACTTTTCGTCTACCTTTCATTCTTCTTTGTCCCTCATTTCTTTTTCAAATTTTTCTCTTTCCTCTTGCTCTCTTTGTTTTTGGAATGCTCTTTCTCTTTTCTCCCACAAGAGTATATCACATCACTTTTTATACTTAGCTTCACGATGAAAGAACTATGGCTCATTGTCAATGAAATCCATACCTCTCTCCACGAGTTCTCTCAACTCACGTTTGAGTGCTTGAGTTCTCTCGAAATTAGTTGGAACAAATTGTTGCCTCATGCATGCCCTCAATTCCTCCTAATTTCTAATGGCATATTTTCTACCAATTTGAACACGATATTGCCTTGAATGCCACCACTCAGATACATGTGCTATAAAGCTAGATGTGCACAAATCAACTATACAATATTTACTACTCCTAATAATGAATGGACGCATTTTTTCAATCTTTTTCTCCCAAGCTAAGTATGACATTGGATCAACTTTGCTACCAAACTAGGGAATGTCACGCATAGCCCTATGATGTAAATAATGCTCACTATATTTATAATGCAAACTATTTTGATCCCAAAATTATCATGCAAAGTAGAATAGGGATACACACTCATCTTGGAAACAATTTTGAAAAACAAGTTTATCAAAAAAATTAAGGGAAATTTCTAAAGAAAGTAGTGCTCATGGTGATTGAAAGAACTTAGAAACTTGAACAAAGTGTGGAAGATGAAATCAATCACAAGTGGACCTCCAGGTTAGGCGAGGTGAGTCTTTAAGACTTCTTAAGTACCAAGGCCAATCCTTGCCAAGATACACTTGCAAAAGGTTTCAAAGAGCACACAATTGTCTAAGTGCTAAGTAAATAGAATCACTTGAGGCACGAAGCACAAAACACACAAACAAGTCTCAAAGAAAGCAAAAAGAGTAACACTAAAATGGACCCCTAATCTGCACAATTTTAGAGACTTTGGTCTCACAAATTGAGCCACTATGCAATAGAAAAACTTGAATATAACCTATGCAGCCTTAGGCAAGGTGAGAAAGCACTTGGAACTTTCAACACACTCACCACTAAAAACGTTTGCACTATATGGAAGAAAGGTTCTACTTAGAAGATGAGATTGAACACCTTGTGGTTCCCCAAGAGACCTAAGTAGGCCAAAATTACAATGACAAATATAAAGAAACTTTGGTGCACTAATTTGGTACTAAAAATGAAGCCACCCAATACCACTTAAAGTGTCAAATTTTGATTCTAAAAGAAGAAATTTTCACAAACAAAGGGGCTTCACAAAGGTACCAAATATGGTGTCCAAAAGATACAAAAGAATAACAAAATAAAGGGAAACAAGAAAAATTCAATGTCCAAAAGGTGCTACTAATGTGCTACCAATAATGCTCAATCCGAGAGCCAAACGCTTGGCTTTTAACCTCCTCTTTAATGCACAAAGTTCACTACCAATTAAGGCACTTGTAAAGCACCTTGTAACCACCAAATTGTAGAGCAAAACAACAACAAACAAGTCACGATTGGAGGCAAAACAACCACCCAAACTTGCACCAAAAAGACAACAAGGAAAAAGTATGCCAATCCAAAATGTTAGCGCTCACACTCACAAGGAAAAATGGCCCAAAACTCACACAATATTTGGAAGCAAAAGGAGGAAGCACTCAAGAATCAAGTAAACTAATGTCTACCTTAAACTCCACCTCCTAAAATGCTACCACTAGAATAGAAAGCATTCATAGAGTTTAATCCCCATAATACCATAGAAAGCATAAGGCCAACAAACTTAAATTAAGCAAAGAAAGAAAGCAAGAAAAGCTAATTAAGGAAGCTAAACTAAAATGAAGTAAAATGAAACATGACTGAAAGGAGAGCCAAGAAATGACAAGCAAGAAATTAAGGCAAGAAATAAAGGCTAACACAATCAAAATGAACCTAGAATAGCATTAGAATTGAAAAAGAAAGCTGAAAAACAGAGAAGTAAAAGTGCTCATAAAACAACCACTGTACTCATTGCAAATTTGTGCCAAATTGAGGGAATAAAATCCACTTCTATTGAAGGCAAACTCAAAGCAATATGGAGTACATAATTAAGCAAGCAATTATAACAACTAAGAGCACTTTAGAAGCTATCAACACACCAAAAACTGCAAGAAATTTGGAAAATCCTGAAGCTGTTAGGCCAGAAAACGGGATTTTATGCATCTGATTCAAAAAAAAAATCATATTTTTTGTACTCAACATTTTTGAGTGATTCTTTTTTTTTTCGTTTATCCCTTAGCTTCAAGAGGCAAAAATTAGAAAAATTGTATGCCAATCCATGCGTTCAGAATAAATCACAAACAATAGGTGTTCGTGCAATGAAAACTGAAAACAGACTGGAGCAGGGTTGCTCACGGAAATTTTAAGATGTTCTATGAAATTCAAGATGAATGAACTTGATTATGATCTAGAATCAAGCATGAATCATAGAAGAACATCTCGGACACTCAAAAGCATAATCCAATCGTTGAAATGGAAGAAAAACATGTAAAATAATTAAAGATCATTAAGATTTATGATTTTCACATGATAAAACATAATAGAGCACTAACCTTGATCCATGGGAGATCTTGTGAATATGCGTTCTTCAATTTATAATTTTATGTGCTCTTCAACCATCATTTTCCAATCTATCTCTTTGCCTTTCTTTTCTCTTCTCACACGTTCGTGATGGGTTACTGTGAAAAGAACCTTATGGCCAGAGACAGAACCCAACCCTTTTATAAACCAACGTTCATCAAGTTGGTTTTTATTTTATCTTTAGTTTATTTTATTTTATTATCACTTCCCATAATAGTAATCAATAAGTCTTTAAATTTTATTAAATCACAATTGAGCCATCATAATATTTCAAATGAGTCACTAATAGAATTAATTCGTCAATTAATTCTAACATTCTCCCACTTAACTCATATGATGTCATAACATTATGTGATTTAATACATAAACATAATGTGCATTAAAAGACCTTACATAAATTGGTTTCATCATTATTCATAATTAAAGGTACAGAAATAATAAGAGTCATGGCAGTCACACATCATTCGATCGACATGATCCCTTCCATGTACTACTATATCATCCCTTTCTCCTTAATATGACCTTAAAGTGAGAAGTCCATAATGGGTTCAAACATAATGTCATTTTACAAAGCAATAACATAACATAATTTGTTTTCTTCATCATAATTTGCATGCATAAACATAAAGAAGAAAACACAGATTTCAGAAATTTATACATTAGGGAGCTCAGAGTGTCACATAAACATTAATAACATTAACAATCAACATTCACTAGTAGACATAATGCCCATATTCTTTACATGGCCAGCATACAATTTGGGCCGTAACCCTTTTCTTAAAAGGTCATTAATCATAAGATTTGTGCTAATATGTTCTATTGACACTCTACATTTTTGAACTTCTTCTTTAACGACAAAGTATTCCAACTCCATATGCTTAGCACCTTTGGAATACTTGTCGTTTTTAGAAAAGAAGACTGTTGCGGAATTATCGCAATAAATTTTCAGCGGCTTGGAAATACTATCGACTACTCCAAGTCCTGAAATAAAGTTCCGCAACCAATTAGCTTGAATTGTGGCCTCAAAGCATGCCACAAATTCAGCTTCCATGGTGGATGCAACAATGACAGACTGCTTCAAACTTTTCCATGAAATCACTCCTCCGGCCAATATATACACATAACCAAATGTAGACTTTCTTGTATCCATACAGCCGGCAAAGTCTGAATCTGTATAACCTATCACCTCAAGGTGATCATATTTTCTATAAGTAAGCATGTCATTCTTTGTTCCTTGTAGATATCTTAAAACTTTCTTTGCAGCTTTCCAATGCTCTAGTCCCGGATTACTTTGGTATCTACCAAGCATACCAACTGCAAAGCTAATATCTAGCCTCGTACATGTTTGAACATACATCAAACTCCCAACAACAGATGCATAAGGGATATTTTCCATTTGTTTCCATTCCAAATCATTCTTTGGACATTGCATGAGACTAAACTTATCTCCTTTCTGTATTGGAACGGGAGATCCTGAACATTTATCCATTTTGAATCTCTCTAAAACTTTATTAATATATGCATTCTGACACAAACCTAACAGTCATTGTGATTTGTCACGGAATATTTCTATTCCTATCACATAGTATGCCTCACCCATATCTTTCATTTCAAAATTATTAGAGAGAAACCTCTTAGTCTCACTTAATAGACCAAGATCATTAGTCGCAAGCAAGATATCATCAACATACAGAATCAGAAATATAAACTTATTCCCACTGACCTTCAAATATATACACCGATCAACAGTGTTTTCCTTAAATCCAAAAGACACAATAATATCATTGAACTTAAGATACCATTGTCGAGAAGCTTGTTTAAGTCCATATATCGATCTGTTAAGTTTACACACCATGTTTTCCTTTCCTTCTTCAGTGAACCCCACCGGTTGGTCCATATAAACATCCTATTCTAAATCTCCATTCTGAAAAGTAGTTTTAACATCCATTTGATGCAACTCAAGATCATAATGAGCTACTAATGCCATGATAATTCTTAAATAATCTTTCTTAGAAACAGGAAAAAATGTTTCTTTATAGTCAATGCCATCTTTTTGAGTAAAACCTTTGGCAACAAGTCAGGCCTTGTAATGTTCAATATTGCCTTGAGAGTCATGCTTAGTCTTAAAGACCCATTTAAACCCAACTCCTTTACATCCTTCTAGCAATTCCACAAGGTTTCATACGTCATTATGTGCCATTGATTTAAGCTCATCTTTCATGGCATCTAACCACTTATCAGAATTATTACTATTAATGGCTTCTGAAAAAGAAATTGGATCATTATCAATACTTAAGTCATTTTCTGATTCTTGTAGATAAACCACATAGTATCCAACAATATCAAGCTTAGACAAAGAAATTAAATTCGTAGTGATACCAGGTCATAAAAAGTATCCATAAGGTCTAAGTGATATCCAGTGTCGAGGATTAAACGATAAGTCCCGATTGCTTCCACTGGAACTTTCTCTTTATTGCCCATGAAGACGAACTTCTCACTTGGATTTATGGTTCGGGTTGTAAGAAATTCCTACATCACATTAGAAACATGAGTCGTACATCCAGAATCAATCCACCATGTATTATGGGAATCTTCAGTTAAGTTTGATTCAAAACATACGTAAGCATTATGCTCATCTTTCTTTTCGAACCAAGCTCTACGCTTTACGCATTCCTTCTGGAAATGTCCAGACTTCCCACAGAAATGACATTTGTCATTTTTCTTCTGGATTTTGGTTGAGGACTCGTCAATCTTCAGTGGTCCTTTAGCCTTTCCATGTTTCTTAGCAAATTTCTTTCCAACAACTCCTTGTTCTTCACATATTGAATAGTGTGGCTTCCTAAGTTCTTTAGTCGAGTCTCCTCCTGAAGTAGCATATTGTGCAATTCATGCACATTCCACTTGTCTTTCATGGTGTTGTAGTTCATCTGGAATGCACCATACTCAGACGGTAATGAGTTCAGAATGAATTGCACGAGAAAACCTTCCTCCACTGCCATTCCTAGAGACTTAAGTCTTGTTGCGATATTTGTCATCTCGATCACATGGTCATGCATAGTACGTGAACCGTCAAACTTCATGGTGGTCAACGTTTAGGACCGCTCTTCCACAAATTTCATAAATTCTTTTGCATTATCGGTTTTGGGGAGGGCTAACTTAATATTGCTTGCTATGCTCATTCTCATAAACATTAAGCTAAGTTTGTTTGACCTTTTCCAAGCTTTGTAATGGGCCTTCTCTTCATTACTACAAGTGTATCTTGTATTGGGGTAACACATGGCCACTCTAGGTTGTAGCCTGGTGGTTTAGCAAGTCTAGTGGAGTGTGCGAGATCATGGCTCGTACAACGAGGTTTCAGATGATTGTCCTCTTTAGTGCATCTGATAGAGATTTGGTAGTCTCAGAACAACTATAGACTTATGTTCGTTTTGGGGAACTCCACTTGTTGTCGCGGTGAGAGGCAGTGGTAAAGTTATTCTCGCGTGTGGAATATCAGGTGGTGGCCTATAGTCGGAGGGGCGAGTAGACACTCGTACGACAAAGATTGATCATTGACCTCACCCAAAGGGTGAAGAAATAATAGACGTCTAAATTAAGGGTTGAAATTTGAGGAACTAAGGAAAAAGGGAAAATATTAACACGGGTTATAATATGGAGATGTTGTATTTATTGTCATATTTTTGTTGGTTTATTTAAATGATCTCACCTATCTGTGTGTATTTGACGATGATCATGTAACTTGTTACATGGAAGCATATGTTGATGCAGGTGAGCATGTGGATGTGTAGAGACGGAGTGGGGAACACTTGAGGATTTTCACTGATTTTCTATTGGCAGATTATGGATTATTTGTACTAGCTTTATGAACATTTATAGTTGTAATACTTGAACGTCACGATTTTATTTTGGTTTGGCGCGTTGAAATAATTGTTTTAAATTTTCCCGCATTTTGGGAAAGAAGTAATTAATAAAGGAGGTTATTATATATATTAGTCTTGATTTTTATTTTAAATAAGTAATTTCCGGCGAGGACATTACAAGGTGCATATTCACTTTTACATACGCAACAACGAAAAATGGTAAAACCCTTAAATTTTATAGTTAGGGTTAATCAAAATAAATTGCGAAGCATAAATCTTAAAATCCCTAAATCCTTAACTAGGGTTTATCTAATTAAACATAACACATAATTGGAAAAACATAAATCTTATAACACATGATCTGATACCACATGTAAAATAATTAAGGATCGTTAAGATTTATGATTTTCACACGATAAAACATAATAGAGTACTAACCTTGATCCATGGGAGATCATGTGAATATGCGTTCTTCAATTTATAATTTTGTGTGCTCTTCAACAACCGTTTCCCAATCTATCTCCTTGCCTTTCTTTTCTCTTCTCACTCATTCGTGATGGGTTACTGTGAAAAGAACCTTATGGCTATAGACAAAACCCAACCCTTTTATAAACCAACGTCCATTAAGTTGGTTTTAATTTTATCTTTAGTTTATTTTATTTTATTACTAGTTCCCATAATAATAACCAATAAGTCTTTAAATTTTATTAAATCACAATTGGGCCATCATAATATTTCAAATGAGTCACTGATAGAATTAATTTGCCAATTGATTCTAACAAAACAATGAGACCTTTGCCCTATACATCCACAAGCATCACTTAAAAATCATAGCTCAAATGTGTGATGTAGGACTTGGTTCTCACCAAACAAGTGTAGAATTTAACAGTAAGAACGAAAATGAAGATGAAAAAAAATGCTTAAACATGACTTAAGACAAAACACAAGATGATGAATTGAAAATTAAAAGATGCACTGATTTTAAAATGATAAAAAAAAACAAGGACTCAAAGAACAAGTGTTGGAACAAAAAAAATGGAACCTAAAAACACATATTCACCATTGAAGAAGGAGTACAATAATTTGAATCAACAAGATTCATGTAGCCTCAATGACAATCGGTAGAAAAGGAAGGAAACATGAAGAAACAAAAGATATGGAAGGAAACCTTACTCAAACCAACACAAATGATGAACAATGGCTTAAATGGCTCTAAATACCACTTGATGTAGCTTGGAGCACGAAAATGAAGAGGAGAAGGTCCATGGCTGCAGCAAAAATGGAGGAGTGGATTCAAGCTTGGAGGCTCTTGATGCAAAGAAGGTGAAATGGAGAGAAAACCTAGAAGATAGATTTATTCTAGGGAAGGAGGCTAGAGAAGTTCTTGGTAGAAACTAGTCTAGCAAAGTGACTCTAAAGGTAATAGGTGGAGTACTCTCAACACTTAGTCTATTATCAACCCAAAGTAACCAAATACAAGCATAAGAAGCTCTCATTTATAGTAGAGGAGCCTTCCTTAATACAATGAAAATGAGAAAGGGAATGAAATGCAAATGCATGGCTTACTCTCCAAGTTGCTCATGGAACCATTGGATGCAAAGGAGCTAGGATCTCGCGCCAAGTGTCCTCCTTCACATGTCTCATGCATTGTTACACTTGGCACCATGTGGAAGGAGTCTTTGGAGAGAAATTCTCGGCCAAGGCATAATTGGTCTTGAATTAGCCTAATTTGCAAGCTAATCAACAAGTTTAATAAAGCATGGCCTAACAATTGGCCCAAAATTAAAATCTATTCTGATACTCCAATCATGCACCCTCTTGTTATTGGGCCTCTTGGTGGGCTTTGGGCTTAAGATGCATGTGGACCATGGATTGGACCTTGAGCATGATTTGGGCTTAGGCGTTGGCCCAAGCTATAAGCCTTGTTGGGATCACATCACCTGGTTTTGCCTTCCAATCTCACACTTTGCTCGTCCTATCAATTAATAGGTTGGGGAAGTTTGGTTTCAGCAAAATCAAAAAATTAAATCTTTTCTTTAGCAATTAAAATACCGTGTGTTGGATTAAGGTGTGAATTGGAGGGAGTGAACTTGCGTTGAGTTGTAGGTAATAATGAAGTTATTTAAATTAAGAGAAATATAATGTGATTTAGATGAATGTAAGTGAAAGATTTGTAAAAGTTTGTGTGTGATGTGATTGATATAATATTTATTTAATTTTTAATTTTAATAGATGAAATTGTATGATTACAATTTTATCTTTCATGATAAATGTAATGTAAATTTAATTTTTATAGGAGAAATAATGTTAAAATGAATTTAAAGTTGTTACTTGAATTTTTTTTAATTTATTTATAATTATATTATTTTTATTGTTATTATATTATTATTAATATTAGTATATTATTATTATGGGTTAAGTATGTTTTTAGTTCCTGAACTTTGACCTAAAATTGAAATTCGTCCCTAAACTTTAAAAAATGAATGAATATAGTCCTTTTAACTCAATTTTGTTAACTTTTTTTGTTTAGATTTTGAATACATTTCTCGTTAAATATTGAGTCGAGAATGTGTCAAACGACATAAACAACTTCAATATTAATATGAAACACATTCGACATGTTGAAAAAAGTCAACATAATTGAGTTATAATGACTATATTCATTCATTTTTAAAGTTTAAGAATTAAAATTTATCAAAATTTCGATCAAAGATAAATTTTAATTTTTGATCAAAGTTTAAGAATTAAAAACATATTTAATCCTATTATTATTATTATTATTATTATTCATTAAAGAAAGTAAATAAAAGTTAACCGTAAGGGTTATCGCATGGACAATCACGTAATTGGATACAAATTATCTAAACCAAACATGTTCTGTACGTGTCTTTTTATCTGTGTGAATAATAGTGGATACAAACACAACCAAAAAGAAGAAATAATCTGCTACCAAGACTTTTAACAATAATTATAGAATGTTTGCTTTCTGGACAATAGAATAACGAGAGACAAATTTACCGAAAGATAGTTATTGATTTAAAGACACATGGTATTCCTGCTTTTTCAAAATAATTCCTTCTTTTTCAAAATAATAAAAGTAAAATAATAGGTCAAGTCAAAATTTAAAAAATAATAATATTTTAACTTATTTTTAACTCACTGTCCTTTAAGTCATCATTACGCCATATTACTTAAAAAAAATCTAAAAATAATTAAAATAATGAATTAAAAATGAATAAAAAATATATATCAAAATATAATTAAGTTGAAATGTCAGGGCCTTTGCGGTTTTCCTATTTAAGACATATTCTTCTAAAGAGAAATTAACAAATGTTATTTTTTTTTTGTTTTATGTACTTCTACTCTGGTTTGAAGATGGAGCTCACATCCTGCGGCAGAACCCAAAGAGGCAGCTACCGATTTCCCATAACAAATCAGATGAATACGAAAAGGCTGAACAAGAAGCTGGAGCTCACATCCTGCGGCAGAACCCAAAGAGACAGCTACCGATTTCCCATAACAAATCAGATGAATACGAAAAGGCTGAACAAGAAGCTGGAGCTGGTGCCTTCTGTCGACGATGACGACATCATTCTTAGTATTGGTTTTACATCTATAAACAATATGCTTGCACACTCTTTTTGGTTCTTGTTATTTTATTTAATTGTTTTTTATGTGTGAATAGTACATATTACATATTAGTTTTTATTTTTTTTTATAATTTTTAATTTAAAAAAAAAATTCACATGTCAAATAATATTCTCATTTAAAATATTTAATAATTGTATTATAATTATATTTTAAATAATTATATTATATTTAATAATTAAATCTAAACTTATATTTAAATTATAGTCAAATTTAATAATTTGTAATTAAATTTCAAAAATAATTAATAAAATTTTTAATATAATATTTCTATAAAAATTAAAATTTTTCTGAATTTAAAAAATTAAATTATTCAATTTTAACCAAAATTAAGATTAAATTAAACAAAAATAATAAATATAAAAATCAAATCAAATAAAATCAAATAACAAAATCATAACTTGACATTAACTCATGTCAATTATTTAATCACAGTTAACATAAAAAATTAAATTAATAAAATATTACTAATTAAAAAAGAAATTAAACCACTAAAAATAGGGTGAATGAATATTTAAACGAATAATCAAGTAAGACATACAAATAAATATATATGGAATGTTTTGATTTAAGTAAATAAAGATTAGAAATATTATAATTTGCCATCATTAGCTGTGCTTTTGTCAGGGTCATATCACCTATAAAGTAAGTTGTTTATTACTCTGAAACACTTCATCTCCCACGATTGAGATGAATACGAAAAGGCAGAACGAAAAGCGGGAGCTGGTGCCCTCAGCCGGAGACGATGACGACATCATTCTCAGTCAAGAACTCTTAAGGTAAGAACTGTCTCACTCCCTTCAACCTTCTCTCTGACTCTCACCGTTGTTTGTCTTTCCCAGCACACCGGATTACTTAACTCCTGAAAATCAGTTTCCTTTGAAAGGCTTCAACAGTGACATGGACAAGGTAATATACATTTCATTCTATACATTTTTTTATTTTTTTTATTTTCATTTTCATTTTATATTTTTTTTCTCAGGTGGAGGAAGATCTTGTTTGTCCCGGAGCACCGAAAAAACCGTGTAATATGAAAATTAAGATATCCCGGATGGGTAGGAATAAGTGTTGCTTGCTACTTTTTCCTTTTTAAAATAATCATACTTACAATGTCTTGAAAAAGATTTGATTTTTAACCATTATTAGGGTTGTTATTTCAGAAAATAACCTATAACGGTGTTATTTTGAATGTAATATAAATATATACAAACTTAATACATTTACCTTCTGTCCTTCATAGATGATGGTGATGCTCTCAGCTCCGATGATGTTGAACCAGTTGTGGAAGTTGACAGTGACCGTGAGCCACTTGTGGATTTTGGTAGTGACTTTGTTCGAAAAAAATACTCTCATAAGCAAAGGACTGGTAGATATAGGTCGCTATCTGCAATGGCACTAATGCGTAGGGTTACGCCTCCTGCTTGTGTTACAAACCCTTATTTGAAAAATATTTCGGCAGGGAAAAGGGAGCCTTTTATATACCAAAGATCAACTTCCCCTGGTACGGATATATGTTCGAATGATTTCGATTTTTTTGTTGTTTTTGTTTTAGGTGATTTATTCACATTTAGGATTAAGAGGCAAATATTTGAGTTTTTATTACTGTATATAATTATGAATTATGAATATGAATTTGCACACAATGCAGGCCTCTGCCCTTCCCTCGTTGGTGGTCGTCGTGGTCTTTCACGCTACCACAATGACTTTAATGAGATTGAGGTATTATGATCGAAAAAGAAAAAAAGTCATGATTTTTGTTTTCATAGCACGCGTAACTTTTCTTTTCCTTACCAGAAAATCGGTAGCGGAAATTTTGGCAATGTTTTTAAAGTATTGAGACGAGTAGATGGCTGCCTGTATGCTGTAAAACAAACCAGCGACCACTTGTGCAAAAATTCCGAATGGTAGCATCGTGATCATACCTATAGATGTTATTTCTTGTTGTATTTGTCTTAGCTATTTACACTATTCTGTTATCCTTGTAGGAAAGCTTATGATGAAGTGCAATCTTTGGCTGCAATAGGTTTCTATTCTAGGCCTTCAACTCTTGTTTTATTTTATTTATAATGACTTTCATATTGTTTCTTTTGCCATATTTACCTCCTTGTTTCTTTAGGTTTTCACGAGAATATTAGAGGATATTATTCTTCGTGGATCGAGAATAAAATTCACTATATTCAGATGGAACTATGTGATCATAGCTTATCCATGAAAAGTTTCCCAGCATCACTCTCTCAACGATATGAAATAGAAGTTTTATATCAGGTGACTCTCATCTTATATATGAGATATAAGTTTTCTTCTGGTCCAAGTTTAGAGTAATATCATGTAATGCCTGTTTAGGCATAGCAAACGTCATGTAATTGTAGCTCCTGGTTTTATTATCCTTTTTAAATTACTACTTAAATTTATTTTACTGGATATGTCGTTTATGTTTACGGATCATATTTTGATTTGGGGTTATAATTTTGGGTCAGATTTCTAGTGCATTGCAATTTATACATGGGAAGGGAATAGCTCATCTTGATGTCAAGCCAGAAAACATTTATGTTAAAAGTGGTGTTTATAAGCTTGGTGGTTTTGGATATGCAACTCTATTAGACGATAACGTGCTTGTTGAAGCGGGTGATGCACAGTACATGCCGCTGGAGATTCTCAATGAGAATTATGATCACCTAGATAAGGCAGATATCTTCTCCCTAGGAGCTTCCATGTTTGACATAATTCGAAGGTCACGTTTGCCAAGAGCAGAAACTGAGTTCTCTAAACTTAAAGAGGGAAAGGTGCCACACTTGCCTGGAGTTACAGTCCAATTTCAAAACTTGCTCAAGGTCCTTCTTTTCATTCTACTTTTACTTCAAATATGGTGGAACACGTTTTGGCTTGAGTATGAAAATGTTGCTTCTGTATAGATTGTTGAGTCATATTGCCATTGTGACATTTTTTGATAATTCACTTGCAGGTCATGATGGACCCTGATCCTCTTAAGCGTCCTTCTGCCACTGAGATATTGGGAAATTCAATATTCGGAGGGTCCCTTAAGATGACGTAAGTTTGACAGGTTCTTGTAATTTTTATTTTGGAGGACTTGACCGTGTATAATGTAATTGGCCAACTTTGTGTCCTTTTTTTTGAAACATGTATATTTTGGATGTGGTCCACATTTTCCTCTCTTTTGAAGCATTTATTGTAAATGCAATGGTCGTGTTAGACGTCTGTAGTATATATTGTTATGGGGATTGCAGAAGAGTGCACATGGTAGTAGCCTTTGTATATGCACTAACCATGGCTCATTTGATCATTATCTGATTGCATCTACTAATTTCAAGATTGAATCTTTATAAATCTTTCTTGTTGAGGAGAAGAATCTGATTAAAATTTTGCTGTGAATGGGTAATTTTTGGTTTTTTCCTTGATTATTCTAGTCTATTCATACTTGATATAATACATACACAGTTTTCATGTTGGATTTGGGTCTTTTTAACTCTAACATTTGGATGTAATTTCAAGATCTACTCTCATCAATTTCATTTTTGTCTTCATGGTTTAAGTCCAACTATTTCTTGAAAATAATGTTAATGCGAGTGGAACAATCTTCTTTTGGCATCTTTTTAAATCTTCGAACACTTTTTTTTTTTTCATTTGTTTCCATAAGCCTATTTGATGAACAAAAATATCTTTTTAAATCCCTTATGAGATTGTTATACTTTAAACTATTAAGAAAAACTTAAATTTTCGTTCTAGGTAACAAACCAATTTAACATACAGTTTACAGTAGTTTCAAACATATTTTATATTATGTGTTAGATAAAATATCTTGTCACTCTAAAGTGATGTGAAAAGGTATTGTGTAATGAATATATTGCTTCATTGTTGGATTTGTAATTTTTTAACTCAACAATTGGTGTTTTCATTGAATTCAATGACTAAAACTACACATTTGAAGGATTTCTCCAATGATGTTAAGTGCATTTTAGCATCGGTGAAATTACGAGACACAACAATACCACTTTCGAAATCATTACAAAAATTACAACTAATCATATTATTAAATAATAATATTTTCCCAATAACTCATTATTTTTCAAATCAATCCCCTTAAATTATCTTATTCTTCATTCTCATTGCTAAGCATTTCAAATCAATCACTTATTCTTCATTCAAATCAATCCCCTTAAATTTCCTAATTTTTAACTTTATATTCAACTTCTTTTCAGATAATTCGACCTCCAATCATATCCTTATTTAACTTATTACACCAGATATTTTATTAAAAAAATTATTTTAACTGAATAAATATCCATTTATTAAATTTCATTTTACAAAAACCAACCTTATTTACAATATATTATTATCATAATTATTATAATACCATAATTATAATATATTTAAATAATCTTATTAAAAATAACAACCTTTATATTCATTCTTTCAAGACTGAAACGGTCAAATTGCTGAGGGAAAATTGCAAAAAAAATGTGGGCCAAAATTACAAATTCAGCAAAATATAGGAACTAAAATTATATAAGAAAACAATCATACGTTTTGAAACCCTAATTTCTATAATTTCTTAAAAGACTAGAAAATATTTATTTGAAATTGATGAATATATAAATTCTACACATTTTTTAATTTCTGTATTACTCTTTCTAACATAATTATTGTTTCTTTCCGCATCACTGAAAGTACGTGTCAATGTACATGACAAGATAAGATGAAAGTTATGTCCCCTTCCTTTTTTTTGCAACAACACCATTTAAGGATCGATGATTTCTGAAAGAGGAAGGCTTGCGCGAGACTTAGAAGAAGTTCCGATAGGTGAAGTTGTCCTTCGCTGCTTCAGTATGTTGGTTACTGTTTTTGCTGTGGCAGTCACTTTGCTGGTCCTGTTTATGAAATGAAGGATTATCTTGATTGGACAAAAGAAAAAAAGGAGTATTCTTTATTGTTCATGTTTTTATTTTGTATAATGACGATTGGCCTGAGGCATGATGTACTATGTTAGTGGATAATCTATGTGTATGATACTAAGGTATGGTGTACATGTCATTTCTACGGGATTAGTTTTTGGCTACCGAATGGTCATATCCTATTGTAAAAGTAAATAGTACATTATCATTTACAGTCTGTTTTGTACTGCGTGTTCATTCGAGGGTGTCTCGTTGTTTCAGTCAATCTGAGAGGCAGAACATGTTCAGTTTCAGTCATTCGATGGGATATGGAAGCGAAGATTTGAAAGATGGATGTATTATTTCATCTCTTCAAAAAATGAGAGGATAAACAAGTATAGTCAGTTTTTTATCAAATTACCCTTCGATTTTTGTTTCTGTTTTTCAAACCATGTTGTGGTGCTCTGTGTTATAGAGGAGGATGGTACCGGTGTGCTGTGGTGTTATGAGAGGAGATGACACCGGTTACGTAACCGGTGCCTTGTTTTGTGAAGGACTGACACCGGTTACCACACCGGTGTCGATGATTTTAATTTTTTTTTTAAATTTTTTTAACTTTTTTTTTAAACTTTTTTTAAACTTTATATAATTTTTGTTTAAAATTTAATTGGTTAACTTTCTTTTAAAATTTAATTGTATAATTTTTTTTATATTCATAAAAATTTAATTTTTTTTTAATTTAAAATTTGACATAATTTTAATATTTTTTTAATTTGTAATATTTAATTATAATTTCTAATTTGATCTATTTTTACAATTTATTTTATCTATCACATCAATCAAATTTTTTACTAACTTTCATCAAACTTATCTCCAAATCCACTCACTTTACCCTTTAAAATCACTCAAAAAAATACAAAAATCCATCAACCGAGATCTACACAAATCCATCTTCACACTTTTCTCGTATCCATCCCCAAAAGAACACTTAATGCCCAATTCTCCGATTTCTTATTTTCTTCACTGATATGTTACGAATTACTTGCTTTTTATATGTGTTTGTGCTCTTAATAATGCATTTCTTTATTGTTTTTGGTGTTTCAATTTTTTTTTCTATTCCTTTGTTAGCTCCTGATGATGATCACTAAAGAACGGAAAATTGAAGTGGTTATGGTGGGCAGGATTTTGTGAATATTTATATTTGTTGAGATTTTCCTTTTCATTTTATTCTCTTTATTGATTGACACAGTAATAATTAATTTGTATTTAATTTTCAATATTGTGAATCAATTTGCTTAATATTTTTATGTCAATTTATTGGCAAATTTATCCATCCTTTGCTTTGTCTATTATTATTGTTATGGATAAAAACATGCTAAAACAGATGTTAAAATAGATGTTAATTAACGATGTTTCGCTTTAATAAAGTGTCGACCCCAAAGGCTTTAGCATTACGTTACTCATCATTGTTATAAGTTTTGGCCATTTGCAAGAAGAATATATATTATGTTTTCCAGTAATCTCATATTTAATTTTATAACAAGATCAGTATTTTTAATTTTTAATTATAAATTAATAAAAACATCATATTAATGTTATAAATTTATAAATTAATACAAAAATCATATTAATTTTGTAAATTAATAAAAGATTATATTAATTTTGTAAGATTATAAATTAATTTTATTTGTATTTTATGAATATTTTTCATTATAAGTATTATGTTCTCCAGTAGCCTCATATCTTAATTTTATAATTTACACTTCTATAACAAACCAGATGAATATTTTTCATTATAAATATTTTTAATTATAAATTAATAAAAACATCATATTAATTTTATAATTTTATAAATTAATACAAAAATCATATTAATTTTATAATTTTATAAATTAATACAAATATCCTATTAATTTTATAATATTATAATTTTATAAATTAATACAATGATCATATTAATTTATAAGATTATAATTTAATTTTATAAATTAAAAAATCATATTAATTTTATAATTTTATAAATTAATACAAAGATCATATTAATTTTATAAGGTTATAAATTAATTTTATAATGTTATAATTTTATAAGTTAAAAAATCATATTAACTCTATAAAATTATAATTTATTTTTATTTTTATTTTATGAACATCAAAAGCCTATGTTTATATAGACAAATGAATATGTCTATTTGCTAAAACTTATGTAACATACCATTTAATAGTTTTAAACTGTTATGAAATAAATAAGCTAATAACAAAAAGAAGAATAAGAGGAAGAATAAAGAATAGGAGAATATGGATCAACTTTTCTGCGTATTATTACTGATAGGAAGTGTTCCTGCGTAAACAAATAAGAGATATTAGGGAACACAAGCAATGCCTTACCTCAATCCTTGACCTCTCGAGCCGGTTCCTTCTTAACTTGTACATATCATCTTCTAACATAGGCGGTTTGGACCCTTAGGGGGTTATTTGCGGAAAGGGCTACGACGATCGAGTCAAAAAGGCTCTCAAAAGTAAAATATCAGATTAGGGAATTAATGAAAGCGTACCTTTAATTGTTGAGGTACACTCGTATTTATAGAATCATTAAATGTGTCTACTACTTCTTGTGGGCCAGGCCTTCTTTGAGTCATTTTGGGCCAATACCCAGATTCCCTATGGGCCTGGGCTGAACCCAAGTTTTGGGCATCTGTGACAGGCTTAAACTCGAAGTTAACGACCCTATGTTCAATATGACACTCTATAGTAGGCGGCCTAGGCTGCTATGTGATCTTATTTAACCATTTATCCATATACTATTTCTATTTGTGGGGCTATACCTAGGCAGTTTTGGCCGTGTAGTTATCCAAGTATGCCTAGGTATAGTACATGAAGAGTCCTATTTATAGATACAACATGTAATCCATAAAGAAAACAAATCAATTAGTTAATACAAATATTTACATAAAGAGGAGTAGTAATGAATCATATGAGTATCAATCATATAAATCATATGAGTAACTGTATCAAATCAATGGACGACCATTAATTCATAACACTCCCCCTTGGGAGTCCATTGATAAAAGAATATGCCTCGTTAAAACCTTACTAGGAAAAACCCTTTAGGAACAAAACCCAGTGAAAGAAAAAGAGTACACCATTCTATATAATATTGTTCTTTATATTTCTCCTCGTGTAAACTTACATGATTAAGATGAAAAAGTCCAATCATGTGAACCAATTGCTCAAAAGTTATCCTTGGAAAATACTTTATAAATAAACTGGCTAGATTTTCACATGAACGAATCTTTTGGATCTCTACATCATCCTTTCAATTGAACGATACACTATTGTCCTCATATATGGTTGTTGATCATCTTTGTCAGAGATAGCCATAAGTTTCTAGCACATGTTGAATTATAGACCTTAACTAAACATATTCACAACTTTCCTCATAATTATGTATGATTAGACGATGTTGCTGCTATGGTTTGTTTCATATACCATCATGAAACCGTTATGCTACCACATGTGAACAAATATCTTATTTGTGATAAACCATTGTGACATTGTGTGGATATGTAAAATAACATGCATATGCATAACCCATTAGGTCTAATTCTGAATCATTTGGATAAAATAAACTCATATTCGTAGTACCCTTAAGGTAACAAAGTATATGTTATACTCCAATACATTTTCTTCTCGTAGTTGTAGAACTATGTCTCGCTTAAAAAATTTACAGCAAATGCAATATCAGGTCGAGTATAATTAGCAAGATATATTAGTGTTTGTATGACACTAAGATATGGTACTTCTAGACTAAGAATGTAAGATCCGCTAAATTTAATTAATTAAATAAATAATTAATTAATAAATGCGGGTAGTGGAAGCCTTTATGACATTAATTATTGATTGATATGATGTGGAAGAGTATTAGCTCAAATGATTGAGAGTACTTGATTATGTGAGAGGACTTGAGTTCAAATCCTATGTATGCCATTCATGTGTTAATTAATTTATTATCATTTTGATAATATGCTTGATTATGTTAAGTGATAATATAATCTTAGAATTATAAGAATTATCATGAAACATGAATTGGTTGAATAGTTGTACTTTGATTTGACATCAGCATGGTTATGGGTTCAGTACTTGGTTAATAAATTATGTGTTATTTATTTATTATTATTTTATTAAATATATGTTGATCATGTGGTGGGATAATATAATCATTTAATTATATTAATTAATATGAAACATGAATTGATTGAATGGTTGTGCATTGATTTGGCATTGGCATGGTGGTGGGTTCAAGCCTTGGATAACCTAAATTAAAACTTTATTTTTGCTAAACTTAGTTTTCGCATGGATATGAAATGGTAGATGAAACCCTAGCAGCCAAGGGGGCTGGAAAACAATCTCTTAAGTGTGCTTGAATGGTAATTAACACCATCAATAAGACAATTTTCGTTTTGGGATTTTAATCCATCATTAAGACACCATTAAAAGGAAAATTGAGGGAGAGAAGAAGGGTTTCTGCATTTGACATTGCTGCATAGTGAGAGGAGTGCGAAAATTGGGAGTTTTGTGAGGATTGAGTGAGGAGGGGAAAACTAAATTGGAAGAGAATCAAAGGGAGGCCATTGGTGATCAAGGGAACTCTCCAAATTTTCATCTTTAAGCAAAAAGGATCTAGGTTAGGGGAGTTTTATGCGTTTGATTTGAGGTTTAAGCTTGAATTGTATGATAAATTACTGTAATTATGCATGAACCCTGCTACATTGATTAATTTTGTAGTTTCTGGAATTTTCCAGAAACCGCCTGGCGGGCTATACATTGTCGCCAAGCGACACTTGCCATTTCATGTGTTTTCTGGGTTCCTTTGATGAACCACCTGGCGATGAAGCCCTGTACTGCCAGGCGACATAAGCCTGCGAACTCAGTTTTTGGGTTTTAATGAATTGCCTGGCGGTGATGAACACCCGCCAGGTGGTGCGAACCAATTTGGTTCGATTTTGGCATTTTATGGGTTCTGGGTTAATTTTGATCGGAGGGGAAAGCTAACTGTAATACCTAAAGGGTGTTGTGATGTCAAACAACTTCTGAATTCATGTATTTGAGGACATGATTGAATGGAACAATGGGAAGATGTTTCAGGGTTGGAAATTGGGGTTCTGTTATCTTGAGGAAAGATTGGTAGTTTAATTACACTAGAACGAGTGAATACACGCGTTTGGAAAGGGAATCGTAGGCTATGGAGTTGTGAAATTGAGTGAAACCAGAGTTGGGTGCATGAGTTAGGGTCGCAGGCTTGGAGGGATCTGGGGTTCCTGGAAGCTACCGGAATTGCCTGGCGGCACTTAGGCTGCCGCTAGGCACCATACCAGGGAGCATGTTGATGACTTTGGGTACAAAGTGTGGTTAGGGAATTAAGTTGGGTCATGAGTGATGATGATTGTGGGATCAAAAATACTATAGAGATTTGGACTAAGCTGAAACTCGTGGTAATGGAAAGGGACATATGACTGTGAGGTTAAAGGGGAGAAGCCATAGGAGATGTCTAAGTAGTAAATTGAATTGGAAAATTAAAGGGCTAGATTCTCTTGGTATTAAATTCAATGGTGTGAGATATTGTGTTATTAATACTTAAGGAAACTTATCACTAAATTAAGGTTGAACGTGGTAAGGATTACCAATATTAAAATTTAAAAAGGGGATACCTTAATGTAGAAATGATGTGATGAGCAGGGACAATAGCCTCTGGTTATAGGCAAAGAAATGACAGTTCAATTGGTTGAGATCCAATGATTATGTATTCAATCTACTAAGAACTGAATTCTTAAAGAAAATTGAAGAATAACATACTTTGTAAGTTGTGCTTGATATTAGGTAATGCATAAGGGTGTAAATATAATGACTTAGATAGAGGCATAAGGGGATTCAACAATCTGGATGCATGGTGTTACAGGAATAAAGGGTTGGGTCTTGGCTAAAAGTGTGCAAAACCAGTCAGATGCATGTTACTTGTATAGCGCCTGGCGGTAGGGTCTGAACCGCCAGGTGATAGCTACGAAACAGGGACGTCTGGTGCAATTGGGGACTGGCGACGAAGGTGGGGGTAGACCCGCCAGACGAGGTCTGCAGCGGGGGTGTTTTCAGAGTCGCTACGTGCCTGTCGGTACGCGTCACCCGTTAGGCGGTCTGGAAGCGGCAACGCCTGGCGGTACGTGTCCCTTGCTAGGCGATTTTGCTGTAGTAGCCTTTGGTTGCTGGTTCTGCATGCGTGATCTACAAGGTTTTTAGTATACTTTAAAGGTTGGCTTGCTGATGTTCCTTGAGTTGAGCTCGAAACGTATCCCTTGAGTTAAATTCGGGATAGGGGTTAAGCACGTAGCAATTCCTCGAGTTGAGCTCAAAATGGCATATCTCGAGTTGAGCTCGGGATGACGGATGAACACGAGGAACCCTTGAGTTGAGCTCGGGTTGGCGAGTGTTGCCGGTGTGAGTGTGCTGGTTGTGGCCAGTACGGATGGGTTCAGATAGATTACCCTCTTCACAACCCTAATTCGCATTCATGCAGTTTTCATATAAACTTCCGTTTCGATCACGCACAGTTTCAACAAACATTACCCCAATTCACTTACAACAACTGGAATGGTATTGTCATCCGATTAGAATCACCCCAGCGACCCTAAAATACCAAAAACGACTCGAATGGACTCACGCCGCCTAGCGGTTATTCACCTCCGCCAGGCCGTGCATCAGATAGAACCCAGAACACTGTTTAGCATTGCAGCGCCTGGCGGCCAAAACCTTGCCGCCAGGTGGTTCTTACCCCTAGACCAGAAATTGGCTTAACAGAGATGAGCCGCCTGGCGGTTCTTCATCTCCCGCCAGGCGGTTTCTAGAAAAAACCCAGAAACCCAGAAAAAAGACGTAAACGGCAAAATATTCATGCACAACATAATTAAACATCAGGCAATTATACTAATTACACAACTTAACGTGAAACTCCCCTAACCTAGTTTTCCTTCGCTTAAGCTTGATGATTAGAATTCTTCCTTACGCCAATGGTTCCCTTAGCCTTCGCACAATTCAGTCCTCAAGAATCCCTCTCAACCTCACAAGCTCTCAGATTTTCGTGCTCTCTCTGGTATGCTTCCCAACTTGTCAAACCTTAGCTCTTAACGTAATTTTCCCTTTTAAAGTGTGCCTAAAACTAAGTGATTAATCCCAAAACGAAGATGACATTGAATCGGACATAATGTGCCATTCAACTCCCCCCTACGGCTGCCTTTCCAGCCTCCTTTGGCTGACCACTCACTTAGGTTTCCTTTCCACCTTTCCATATTCAAGTCAAAGCCAAAAATGCCAAAAAATATAAAATTTAATGTAGTTCTCCAAGGCTTGAACCCATAACCATGCAATCACCAAATCAATATCAAACCATTTAACCAATTCATAGTTCATGCTAGAAATCACAATTCAATCATCGTAACATACCAGAACATGTTTTTCATAGATTTAAATAATAAAACAATAACACAAAAGTTAGCATACATAGGACTCGAACCCAAGTCCTCTCACACCATCAAAGTGCTCTCAACCACATGAGCTACAACTTTTCCACGTCATACCAATCATAATTTAATGTCGTAATTATTTCCCCTCCCGCATTTATTAATTAATTATTTATTTAATTAATTAAATTCTACGGGTCTTACAGTAGCTGACGAGTTTGGTAGTCTTGGGACATTACGACTATGTTCATATTTGGGAACTCCACTTGGCGTTACAGTATGTGATCCGTAACATGGTTTTCCGAACGTGCTCTATCGGTTGTGACCGATAGGTATGGCAACAAGACACCTTGAAGTAGTCACTAGAAAATGTATAACACGAATAACATGGTTGTGGCCATGCGATATGGAATTAAATGAGGGAATTTCTTTGGTGTGATTGTACAAAATATAAATATAAGTGTGTTTATATATGTATGTATATTTATATGTTTATTCTGTTAAGCTCACCCTATCTGCTTGTGGTTGGCGATGATCGTGTACGCGATACACGTGAGCAGATGATGTTGTTGCAGGTGGTTCTGGTGAAGCTTAGCGACTGAGCGGGGATAGCTTGGGAGTTTTATATTTTTATGGTTTTGAAATAATTTGTAAACTCTTATGAGATGCTTTTATATTATTTCCAATTTTATACAATATGGATTTCGAATTATTATTGGAAGTAATAAAAGTTTTAAATTTTCCCGCGTTTTGGGAAATGATGCATTAATAAATGAGGCTGGTGTAATATTTATTTATTTATTATTTAAAATCTGTAATATCCTGACAGGATGTTATAGGTTTGAACCTTGGTAAGAACCAAATTAAACTTTTTTGTAGCCAAAATTTTCTTTGGCATGAATGTGAAAGGGCAAGGAAACCCTAACAGCCAAGAGGGGCTAGAAAAACAACCAATAATGAACCTTCAATAGCATTTAAACACCAAGTTTAATGTCAATTTCGTTTTCCTTTCATCATTGCTAATTAAAACACCATTAAAAGACAAATTGTGAGTGAGTAGAAGGGTTTTGAGGCTAGATTTTGGAAAGCACTTAAGGTGCACAAATTCAAGGAAAAATGTGGTTAGAGAGTGAAATAGAAGAGCTGAATTGAGGTGGCACTAAGGAGACCACTGGTGATCAAAAAGGGAAGTTCTAGCATTGTGTTTTAAGAAAGGAATCCAAGTTAGGGGAGCTGAACCCGTTCTTTTAAGTTGTATCATTTAATCTGTATGAAAAGCATGTGCGTTTGGATGTATATAACATGTTCATTTTATGAATTTTGAGTTTTTGGAAAATTTCCAGAAACCGCCTGGCTAGCTATTCATAGTCGCCAGGAGACTCATGATTTTGGAGTGAATTCTGGGTTCCTGAAGGGGGAACCGCCTAGCGGCATATCCCTGACCGCCAGGCGACATATGTTTGCCACCCAATTTTCTGGGTTTTGTTTGAATTGCCTGGCGGTGATTAACACCCGGCAAGAGATGTGAGTCAATTTGACTCGATTTTTGATGTTTTGGGTTTCTAGAGTGATTCTGATCAGGGAAAAGGAAAGTTCTAATTGTTTGTGAATGACTTGACGTCATACATTGTTGAAATAACATGTGATTGGGGAATCAAGTTGGATGAAATTGCATGAACATGGTTTAGGGTTCAAGAATTGGGGACTTTTGGTTAGGAATCAATTGCAAAGGGAATTGAATTGAGAGTGAATTGTTGTATGTGATGTTATCGTTTAAGTTTTGTTAAACGTACAATATTGACGAAATGGCCAAAGGAGAATGAAGGCGAGCTTTGGGATGCAAGGCGCAAAAAACTCTAGAGAATTCTCAAAATCCATGTGCGTCGCCGGGCGGCACCATGGCTACCGCTAGGTGCTATACCAGAGCAGAGTGGTTTTATGCATTTTGGTGGATAATGGTGGTTGGGAAACGAATCAGGGTCTTTTGAAATATAATTTTCGGAGTTTGGGGTATTATAAGGATTGGCCTAAGTTGAAAACTTATGATAAATGTTACTAAGGTTTAATTGTGATATATTAGTAATTGGAGGACTTTAAGTAATGAGGAATGGTAACTATAGGATATTAGTTAGATCATATAGGTAAATGATTGTAATGGACTCGTGATGTGAGAGGTAAGAGTTCATATATATATATAAGAGATTAAGTGGATAAGCTTGAATTTGTTGAGCAATGGGATATGCTAAAGTTCTAAGATAAATCAGATTATATTATGACTTGAGTGGTACCAATAGTGTTCTTAATTAATTGTGATGTTGGGTTTATATCATTGTTATACAACACGAAATTAACTTAAGGTTATGTGTGGTTAAGGATCTTAATGATATGATTTTGATTGAGAAATTCTTGATGTAGTAATTATGTTGGTGGTAATGTATTAGGCACTCTAACTGAGCAATGATATGATAATTGGATTTGTTGAGTGACTATATGAGTAAGGATGTGAACAAATGGTGCCTGAATCCAAACCAGAACCAATACTCGCAAGTACTGGTGTGGTGTCTGGTGGTAGTATGGGAGCCGCCAGGCGATAGCGGTGATTCTAGAGGGTAATAGGGATGTGTGGCACTTGGTGGTGAAGGCAGTCCTGCCAAGCGATACCTGTAGAGGCAGGGTCTGGATGCGTGTTTTGCCTAGCTGTAACATCCGGGTAGGATATTACGGGTTTAAATAAATAAAATAAGGAAATATAATTAAACTGCATTCAATGAAGTATCATTTCCCAAAAATGCGGAAAATTTAAAACTTTATTTCAATTAAAGAGTATCTCAAATACATTATAAATTCATTTATAAACCAAATCCATGTTGATAACCAAAGATTACAATATATAAAAATCCATAATAAAACAACTCTATAAAATCTCCCAACTAGCTTTGTAAGATACGTGAAAATTAATTAATTAAATAAAAAATTAATTAATAAATGCGGTAGTGGGAGCCTTTATGACATTACATATTGATTGATATGACGTGTAAAAGTACTTGCTTAAGTGGTTGAGAGTACTTGATTGTGTAAGAGGACTTGAGTTCAAGTCTTATGTATGCCATTTCTGTGTTATTGATTTAATATTATTTTAATAATATGCTTGAATCATGTGAATGATAATATAATCATATAATTGTATTAATCATCACGAAACATGAACTGGTTGAGTGGTTGTGCATTGGGATGACTTTGGCTTGGTTAGGGGTTCAAACCTTGGTGAACCTAAATTAAACTCTCTTTTTTCCAAAATTTCCTTTGGCATGAAGGTGAAAAACATCCATTAAGGCAATTTTAGTTTTTTGGTCATTACCTAGCTTGAAGGCACCCTTAAAAGGCCAAATTTAGGTTAAAAGAAAGGTTTTGCAAGGCTTCCATTGAGGTTGGAGAACAAAGACAAAAATTGAGCGTGTACTGTGAGAATTGAGTGAAGCAAAGAGTGAGTGAGGAGAGAAAGACAAAGGAGACCATTGGTGATCAAGGGAGAGCTTTCAAGCGTCGAAGTTAAGCTAAGGAAATCAGGTTAGGGGAGTTATACGCGTTAAATTTGTGCTAAAGCACGAATTGTATGATAAATGTATGTGTTTAGTACCATGAACCTCTGTTGTATGAAAATTTTTGTATTTCTGGAAAATTTCTAGAAACCGCTCGGTGGGCTATTCATAGCCGCCAAGTGGCACATGCATGATAGCCTTTTTCTGGGTTCTTGGAGAGGAACCGCTTGGCGGTAAGCTCCTGACAGCCGGGCGACGCATAGCTGCTTCACCCATTTCCTTGGTTTTTATGATGTGCCTGGCAGTGGCGATTGAATTGCCAAGCGACGCGAGCCATGTAGCTCGATTTTGATGTTTTATGGGTGCTGAGATGACTCTGATCGGTGGGAAAGCTAACTGTAATTGTCAAAGGATGTTTTTGATGTCACATTGTGTTTAATTTCACTTATTCGAGGGCATGATTGAATGGAACAGTGGGGGGATGTTTTAAGGTTGGGAATTAGGGTTTTGATATCCTAAGGAAAATTGGTAGTGTAGTTGCACTGGAAAAAGTGAATGAGTGCAATTGGAAATGGGAATCGTATGCTATAGGACTGTGAAATTGAGTAAAATCAAAATTTTGCGCATGGGATAAGGTTCTCAGGTGTTGTGAAGAGTTCTGGGTTCCTAGAATCATAGGGACCGCCTGGTGACACTCAGTTCTCCGCCAGGCGCCGTATCAGTGGTGGTGAGTTTGGTGGTTTTATGGTTCTGTGTGATGGGACAGCTCTTGAGGATCATATGAAGTATGAGTTTTTAAAACTAGAATTATTATAGGGATTACCCTAAGTTGAAACTTGTGGTGAGGGTTACTAAGGTGAATTGGTGACATACAAGTACTTTTGGACACTAAGAAATGAGGCATGGTAATTTGGGAGAAATTAGTTAGACGATATAGGGAAAAATATTGTAAGAAACTGGTACTATGAGAGCAAAGAGTTCATAAGTGATTATATAAGAGATAAGTGGATATGCTTGAATTTTGTTAGACATAGGATAAGCCTATGATTCAAGATAAACCAGCTTATAAGTTAAACTGAGTGGTACCTGTAGTGTTCTAAATTAACTGTGATGTTTGGCTTGGATCAATGGCACAAAGTATGGAAATAACTCAAGGTTGTGTGTTACTAAGGAGTTTAGAGAGATGATTTTGAGTGTAAGATTCTGTGTTTGGTTATTATGGAGATGATAGCGTATCGTAAGTGCTTCTATTGAGCCAAGATATAAGGACTGGATGGTGGAGTAAACATGCAGTAAGGGAATGGAATACCTCACTTGATGCCAAACCAGAACAAGTATTGCGCGAGTACTGGTGTGGCGCTTGGCGGCAGTATGTGACCCGCTAGGCGGAAGTCACCAAATAGAAGAGAACTGGAACGTGAGGCGCCTGGCGGAAAGGCATGTTTTGCCCGGTGACAACTGCAGGGGCAGTGGCATTGGATGCGCGAGGCGCCTGGCGGTACGTGTCCCCCGCCAGGCGGTCTGGAGGCCTCATGCGCCTGGCACCTAGAGTGTTGCGCCAGGCGATACCATGATACGATTGGGGTTGCTTGCTTTGGAGTGCGTGATCTACGAAGTTTAGTGTTGCTTCCAAGGTTGGGTTGCTGGTGTTCCTTGAGTTGAGCTTGGAACGTATCACTTGAGTTGAGCTCGGGATAAGGGTTAAGTACGTGGCATTCCTCGAGTTGAGCTCGAAATGGAATCTCTCGAGTTGAGCTCGGGATGGCGGACGAACATGAGGAACCTTTGAGTTGAGCTCGGGTTAGTGAGTGTTGCTGGTGTGGGTGTGCTAGTTGTCTATGGATGGGTCCAGATAGATTGCCCTCCTCAGTAACTAGCTGACGAGTTTGCTAGTCTTGGGACATTACAAATTATGTTCGTATATGGAACTTCACCTGGCGTTACAGTGTATGATCCGTAGCATGGTTTCCCGCACGTGCTCTATTGGTTGTGGCCGATAGGTATGGCAACAAGACACCTTGAAGTAGTCACTAGAAGATTTAGAACACGAATAACATGGTTATGGCGATGTGATATGGAATCAAATGAGAGAAATTCCTATGGTGTGATTGTATGATATATATATATATATATATATATATATATATATATAAGTGTGTTTCATATATGTATGTACATTTATATGTTTATTTTGTTAAGCTCACCCTATCTACTTGTGGTTGGCGATGATCGTGTACGCGGTACACGTGAGCAGATGATGTTGTTGTAGGTGGTTCTAGTAAGGCTTAGCTACGGAGCGGGGATAGCTTGGGAGTTTTCATTACTTTATGGTTTTGAAATAAAGTTGTAAACACTATGGATATTTTGTATTATTTTGAGTTTTATAATTTATGGAATTTTGGACTATTCATAGATTTAATAGTTTTAATTTTCCCGTGTTTTTGGGAATGTTGTTATATTAAATGACGAGTATTTAGTAATTTCATTATTTTATTTTTTAAACCAGAAATATCCTGACGAGATGTTACAAGCCTTGCTCCGTCTCTAAGCTTCACCAGATCCACCTGCAACATCCTCTACTTACGTGTACCGCGTACACGATCATCGCCAAACACAAGCAGATAGGGTGAGCTAACAAAATAAACATATATTTATGTAAACATATATAACACACACACACACACACACACACACATATATATATATATATATATGTCACGCAATCACACCAAAGGAATTCCCTTCTTTGATTCCATACCACATGGCCACAACCATGTTACTTGTGTTCTACCTCTTCTAGTGATTACCTCAAGATGCCTTGCTGCCATACCTATTAGCTACAACCGATAGAGCACGTGCGAGAAACCATGCTACGGATCATACACTGTAACACCAGGTGGAGTTCCCAAATACGAATATAATTCGTAACGTCCCAAGACTACCAAATTCATTAATTCACTAATCTCTGATTTGACTTTTGAGAGTCTTTGCTGACTTGATCGTCAAAGTCCTTTTCGCAGGTGACCCCCTAAGGGTCCAATCCGCCAACACTAAACGAGGACATATCCAAACCAAGGAGCAACCAGTCCGAGAATTCAACGATTGGGGGAAGATATGATTTGTGCTCCCTGATACTCTGTTATTGTTTCCGCAGAAATAATTGGCGCTCACTATGGGGCACGAGTTAGTATCTTACCATAACAATCTGAGAACTCACAAGGATGGTTTCCACACATAGTAGAGCTGGAATCTTAAAGGAACCTGAGGCAGGGCCAAGCATGCCTGCAAGTAACACTTGAATTTGGCCGTTATTCTGGAAGGGCAGGTCAATATGCAACAAGATCTCAACTCAAATTAGCATCTATTGCATAAAATTTTAAGAGTGAATACAATGCTAAAAATTTATGGCTTTTATACTCAAGCCATTACACATGAGGAATCTCGGCCCTTGGATGAGAAGGAGAAAGCATGTTGGCCTTTAATGCTAGCTTGGAGAAGAAGGCTTGATCTTGGACATGAGATCCTAGCTTGAAAAGAAAGCCAAGTCTCCTAGCCCTTAGATGAAGGTGTGATGAATCCATGAGCTCTCCCTCCTTGCACCAAGTGATGCTCTCGGCCAAGCATAGCAAAAATTGGGCCGAGCCCAATGTGTATCTCACAATCAACATGTTTTTATGTCTTATGCATTATTGAAAGTAAAGTGTAAGACCCGTGAAAATTAATTAATTAAATATTTAATTAATTAATAAATGCGGGTAGAAAGCGCCTTTATGGCATTCATTGTCGTTTAATGCGATGTGGAAAAGTACTAGCTCAATTGGTTGAGAGTACTTTGATTGTGTGAGAGGACTTGGGTTCGAGTCCTATGTATGCCAATTATGTGTTGTTGTTGTTTTATTATTGATTTTTAAGATATGTATGATGATGTGATTGGCATTGTAAACTTATGTTGAATTGTGTATATCACCAAATGTGAATTGGCATAGTGGTTGTGCTTTGGCTTTATGAGTGGAAGGTCACTGGTTCAAACCTTGGTAGACAAAACTTAACCTTTATTTTTATTAAACTTGGATGGGAGTGAATGTGGAAGGGTAGAGAACCTAGCAGAATGGGGGTAGCCAAGAGGGTTGGAAAAACTATCAAATAATTGATATTAAGAGGAATTAAAACCCACTCTAAGCCCAAACTCTTTTTATTTTTAATACCCACCTTAAAGGCACCTATAAAAGCCAAAATTAGGTAAAGGGGAAAGGTTTTGGCATTGCTGGAAATTGACTTTTGTGAGAGGCACGAATTGGAGAGTGTGAGAAGAGTGGTGAGGGTACAAGGAGTGTACGAATCAAGGAGTCCTCATCTTAATCTTTCATCCAATAATCCGGGTTAGGGGAGCTGTCTTTGTGCATGTAAATTAATTGGTATGTGTGCTTGGAATGTTGGAATATTGCCTTCTCAAATGAATTCTGAATGATGAAATTTCGTACTCTATGTGCTATGATTAGGAAATTGAGTATTTGAGTTTGGGGGTATGATTATGTTGGATAATGTATTGTGGGATGAGGGTTTTAAGAGTTCGTGTTATTGATGATCGTGTAATTGAATGGAGGTGTTAAAAATGTGTGAAAGGCATGGTTCTGAGTGATACTTGCTCTTGAAATTGCATTGGTATCAATTGGTTGTCTAGAGGTGTAATTTCGTGTATGATTGACATTGTTTTGGGGTAAAATGCGTGTGTGACAGTGAGGGAACTCTGCAAGTCTCGCCCAAGCGAGCCTATCTCGTCTAGGCGAGAGTTGCAGAACCTCATGACTGGTTTGGGTCGCGCTGCTCACCCAGGCGACCTTGATTTGATGTTGAGCGACGTAGTCTCGCTCAGGCGAGGGACAGTTCGCCTAAGCGAGATCGCGAGGAAATTTGGGCGCTTTTGAGCGCGATATCTCGCCCAGGCGAGAAATATTGGTGTTTTGAGCGACTCAGTCTCGCTCAGGTGAGAGACATTCGCATGAGCGAGGTTGCGATGAGCAATGGCGTTGTTTAAGTGGTTCCTCGTCTAGGCGAGGTATGTGTTTTGTTTTGAGCGAAGGTGTGACTCGCCTAGGCGAGAAGATCTCGCCTAAGCGAGATAACGTGATGTCGTTACTGTTCTAAGCTTGCTCAGGCGAGGTTAATTAGCCTAAGCGAGGCTGAGGGCTTAGCTTGGGCGAGAGGTCCCTAGCTTAAGCGAGTTTATGCGATTTAATGCTTCGATGTGCTTGTGAGTGTGTTTGGCTGATTATACCATGATTAGTTTGTATATGCATGTGTTGTGGTGTATGGGCTTGAAGGACTAAGTTCATTAGGGGTCTGGATGTGCTCGGTGGTTGGACACATGATGGGCATGGAACTGGTTGAGTTCCCGTCGGCTACTAATGGGCGAGGAGTCCTTAGTATGATGATTGCATGTGTCGGGCGCACGATGGGCAAGGAACTGTGATGTTCCCGTCGGCTACTATTGGGCGAGGAGTCCATAGTATGGTGATTGCGTGCGTGCCAACGTCCAAGTATGAGACTTGGATGTTTTACTACAGGCGAGGAATCTATAGGGCAGGACTATGAGCGGGATAGGCTCATAGGGTTGGACCACGAATGAGTCAGTTTCGTGGGAGCACAGGGAAGTCCCAAGACCTAGTTCATGCATATGACTCATGAAGGACTATGAGGTCATGGTTGGGTGATTTGGAAATT
>Ga0214544_1001030_pt1 | contig 56043 bp, 22 predicted proteins | sample CNSS3metaG_FD_160074 | JGI IMG/M metagenome (GOLD analysis project Ga0214544, IMG submission 160074) | Root nodule microbial communities from cowpea collected in UCLA plant growth center, Los Angeles, California, USA - CNSS3 | ecosystem: Host-associated > Plants > Roots > Nodule | place: USA...
ATATATAGCCAAGGACTTGATAAAGGCAGATTGAGAATATTTGTTGCCCTCCAATCACTAGGGCTCAGTTGAAATGGGTGGAAAATGTGTGAAGTTTGAATATTTAAAGTTAAAAAACAATGCATTAATCTATGATAAAAAATAAAACAAGTGTTTTTCACTTTGCATTTACTCATGGTTGTTTTTGTTTGAGTAAATAGGGTGGTTTGACAGAGATAATATAAGAATAAAGTTTTGTAGAATATGCTTAAATTTATTTTTCACAAATGTGAGCCTAACATGGGTTTTTTAACTCAATACCCTCAATTTTCTTATATACATAATTGATAATAGTATGTAAAAGATTGTGGTGGTGATAGGTTGTTTTATGTCTCCATAATGATAGATTATAACACTCCTATAATTGATTATATCTTTATTTTTTATAATAAAAAAATTATTAATAGTAAATAAAATAATTTCACTTTTCATTCATTCATTTTCTACTAAATGGTCTATTTTTTTAACACAATTTTTGGAGATCGTGGGGGGGCAAAATCCTATTTGACAATCACTGCCTATCCTTTTATTGCAAAAGACTGTCTCAAGTAGGTTGTAAACAAGAAAAATATATAAAATAATAATTTTAAATAGCATCACTATTTAATACTTATTATCTTCAGATTATTTATTTCCGGTAAGTTGCTTATAAAAAGATAAGATTGTAGAAGATGGATAGCAACACAAACGATGTATTCAAAGAAAATTACTCACAGCTATAATTGTAGGTTAAAACTCGTAAGTTAACCCAGTCCATTACAGATTTAGATTGAGTTGGATTGAAAATTTTTTCAAATTTTAATACGGGTTAATTTTTAACATGGCTTATCAAGAACCTGACTCATCGGGTTGAATTAACCCACCCACAGATAAAAGGTCACATAATTTTTTTTGTATTTGGGTTGGGTTGGACTATTTTTTTTAGCCAACATATTGGGTTGACAAATGGAAATATAATATTGTTGTTATTTTGGTTTATATTTGGGGTTAACCATTATTTTGGATTGTATTGAAGTTTATTGAGATTTTAATCACAATTAAAATTTTGTTTTTTTGGAACAGAAGAAAAAAATTGTATATTTTTTAACTAAGTGAGCCGATGAGCCAATCTGTTTAACCCACCAACCCGTGGTGGACTGGACTGAGTTCAAATTTTTTTGACTCGTTAATAAATGAGCCAGATGGGGTTAATTCACTGAATGACCAACCCGTAGTGGGTCAGGTCGAGTAGTCCGTTTTGACTGCTCTACCCAAAACTGTGTAATAAAAATATAATTTTTGTAGAATGTTATTATAATTTTTAGAATCTCTTTCACAGTAGAATCATCTTCGTGTATGAAATTGAAACAAAAATAGTAACTGGTTGAGGGTTACTCTAATTCTATTTTTATCACAAAAATAAAAATGTAACCATATTTTGCTGCTTTAGAGAGTTTATTGTTTGAAGTTGTAGACTCTCAAGGTTGGCTTTTTCTAAATTAGGGTTAAATTACAATGCTTATAATGCACATAATCATTGTAGTGAGTTACACTAGGTTGATGTCTATGGTTTAGGCAGATGTCAAAAATATTGTTCTTACATAAATGCTTAATTTCCCTTTTCCCTCCATATATATTCATGATAAATTGATAGTTTCTATAATAAATGTTTCAAAGACTAGGTTTGGTTATAGACAAAGCAAAAAAAGGTATTAGGTGATGGATTAACTATAAAGGGTTTATAGTACTATTAGTTAAAACTTCACCTTTCTTGAAGTAGATTTACATGCTATGTTTAATAATCATCATATATAGGAACTAGTCTAAGATAGTGATAGCAAACTTAGGTGTTTTCATTATACCATTAATCATTTTCTTGTTGTAGTTAGTCCTTGGTGGTCTCAAATAGAAGTTTTTGCTAACAATCGAAACCCTAGTAGATCTCAATCTTGATGTCCCTAGTCTATGACCGACATAAACTACATCCATGCTTTGTTATTGGGATCATTACTTCAAATAAGCATCGATTTCAGGGATCATGTTACACACATTCTAATGTGAAATCCAAAATGGCAAAGTGAACTTTTTTTGCTGTATAGAAGATCATTGTATGCATACATGAAGATTTTGAGGAGTGTGAGAATTCCATGAAAAAAATAATGATAAAGTGCAAGCATTGGGTAGTTTTGGGTCCCATGTCATGACTTGGATATTTCATACCTACTATTTGAATTTTCTATTGTGAACTCAGTAGATCTGAAAATCTTGCTGAGAAGACATGTCCTTTACCCTTTCTGTTTGTCTATATAATCTGAAATCATTAACTTTGTTGCCAATATTCTGGTTTATTCCCATTGAAGGGTATGAAATCTTTCAGATACAATTGCATTGCCTAATGATAATGAGATTTGATGCAGCAGCTTTCCGTCCTTCTCTGTTGTTTTCCAACGTGTGAAACTCAAATCTCATTGAACTCCCATCATTCTCAGATTCTGGGCCAATCAATAAACATTCAGGGAATCACACCCACTTTCTCATCATACCATTATAGACACAACTATCGATTGTGCCAACCATATGCTCCATTTAATATTTAACATGTGTAAAGACGATATCTAAACGGATTAAGTTTTTCTCCTTTAACTTTCGATAAATTTTAAAATTATTCTATTTCAAAATTTTGGACCAATTTAGTCTTTCATCTTTCGAAATACGTGAATTTAATCATTTTAATCAAATTTTGTTAAGTTTATTTAATATTTCAAACATATTTCATAATAGTATTTGACTTAACATTAAAGCAAAAATGTATCAAACAGTATAAACAACTCAAATATAATCTTGAAATGCATACGAAACATCAAATAAACCTAACAAAATTTGATTAAAAGGATTAAATCTACGTATTTTAAAAGATGAAAGATTAAATTGGTATAAAGTTTCAAAATAGACTAATTCCAAAATCACTAAAAGTTGAGAAATCAAAAACATATTTAACCCTGTCTAAACCAATCTGGTTCAAGAGTTCGATAGATCTAAAACAAATTTAAAAATAAAGTATTTTTATGATAATTTTATTTTAATTTTTTTTTTCAAAGTTATTGAGATTTTTTTTTCTTTGAGATTAAAACAATTAATACTAAAAAAATCTCGAAAACCTAAAATAATTAATACTAAAAAATATTTTGAAGAATTTTTTTATTTGAAGCATATAAAATACGAACTTTACCTGTTTGAACCTTTAAGTCAACTCTGAAACCCATGTATTTAAAAGTGAACTGCTATTTTAAATAACATCTTTTAAACTTGTTAACTTACTCTTTGATAAAATGATTAATTCAACAAAGTACTATGAGAGTGCTCCCAACATATATCTTTCGGCATATTTTTATGATTAAAGTTTGTTAAGAACCATACCATTATAAATAAGTGAAACTTATAAAATGCATGTTTAGTCAATCTAGTTTTTCACTTTATACCAAAACTTTTTCATGTAACTTGTGGTGCATGTCACTCTCCCATCATTAATTTAATAAGAAGTGGGGTGGTTTACCATTTGTGATTTTCAATAAGAATTCAAGAGTAGAAAGATTAAAAAGAGAAATCATTTAGTGATATTAATCTCATATAATACATATAGTTAAGTGTTGTTGTTTTTTTTTCTCATTAATTGAAAAACTTGAAAATGTAGCACATAGATATTGATTAGAAAGATATAGACACCCAAAATAGTCATATATTACCAAATAATTTCCAAAAGGGTGTTATATAACATTTATATAAATATTCTAATAAAAAGATTTAGTATAGATATTGAAAATCTACACTAAATATGATGCACTATACAAAGATACATCAATAAAAGCAACCTAGATGGGTTTTATTTTCTTATCATGTAAAGATTATTTAGTAAATAATATCCACCAAAGAAATTTTCGTGTATGCAAATAAAGGAGAAACATTCATTGCAAAAACAAAATCAATAAAAAGCTTGTACTAGGAGGTAATGTTTGACTCTCTTTTTATTTCTCCACTAAATTAATTACGTAACGAGCATCCTTAATCAAATCCAAAAACAAATAATTGAAGTTATTGTTAGAAGTGGACTTTAAGTCAAACTCAATCACACAAACTGACTTGTAAGGTGAGGATTACACCTACTTATATATTGTAAATTGGGCCTTATTGGGTGATCCGTTAGTGGCTTGATATCGGGTGGAACAGAATATCCAAGAAAGCTCGTTAGGATAGACTCTAACTTGACTCTGATACCATGTTAGAAGTGGACTTTAAGTTTAACTCAACTCTACAAACCGACTTATAAGGTAAAGATTGTCCCCACTTATAATTGTGAATTGGCCTTATCGATGTGAGACATCCAATTATTATTACGGTATGAATTTGGTTAAGTATAGTGCAAGAATTGATGGAAATAAGAATAAAGTGGGGAAGGTGCTTTTTAATTCCACTTGCAAAAAAGGAGGTTTTCCTTTTGTAAAGGATGGTGGTTAGTCTTGTCACATACTGTAGCAAAACCAAGTAGCAGGACCATTTAGGCTTATACCCTCCTCATGCATGGTGTGGTTGTTTTTATTAGACTTGAATAGCCAGATTTCATACATTACAAGGGTCGTTTTAAAATGCATCAATAATTTTGGAATTTCTATGAATAATTGACAATAAAGTTAACAAAAAGTGAAAGTACTACTTTTCATAAAGGGTCACATTTTTTTCTTCAAAAGAAAGCTTTGGTTAATGCAGGTAGAATTACATGTGGAATTGTATTCCATCACTCCTCATGTGATTCCATAATTTCACCCCTCTCATTTTTATGGCAAACATCATCAAATTAAAACTTTTCTATAAATACTTAATGGGAAAAAAAAATCATAAATCATAAATCACAAATCAGAATTTCTTTATTTGGTACTGCTAAGTTTAATTAGATTTCAGTGTGACAATCTAACATCTTCTGATTTAACTTTCATTCTGATATATATAAATATATGCTTCTTAGATTCATCTGTCAACTTTATGAAAAATTGAATTTGGCCTATAAAAATGTACTCTGAAGACCACCATTGCTATGTTCAACATTCAATCATTCACTCCTTTATGAGAAGGAAGCACTTTGTCATTAACAGACGAAACACTTTGCAGCACAATAAACTTGTCCACACCTGCATAACTTTTTGCATTATGCAAAAATTGAAGCATATATGCTACACCTACTTGAAAGAAAGAAAAAAAATAGATATATGAGATTGGTCCAAAACAAAGAAACAGTGGAATTGTGCGCAAGGAATTTGTCTTGGCATATCCTATTTCCCAAAGCCAGGCTTGTAGAAAGTGGAGCAGATGTGGTCAAAAGGACCTTATTGCAAAGAAGAAAAAGCTTATTGTGATGATTTGCATCAGTAATCAAATGCACATAGTAGCTTCTATTTCAATTATTGCACCTTTCTCTTTACTTGGTTGTTGTGAATCAATTGTGTAATTAATTAATTTGTAGATTCTCCTTCCAAGGAAAGTTTGTAGGCGTGTCTTTGTACAATTGAGCACACATTTTGGAATCACTTTGCAATGTTAATCAAGTAGAATAAGTGCTGATAGACCCTCAAAATAGTTTATATTAAAATCTAGACTTAACTTAGTTTGAAGGTAGCCACAACACACACTGTATCAGCAACTTCTTTAGTCATTTCATGTCAAAGATGATCTGCCACAATGTTTACTTATCATTGATGATGTTTGTTTATTTATTAATATTATTGTTATTTGTTATCATTATCTCCACAAAGCACTCTTTGAGGAAGGGAAAAGAATGAGTATGGCAAGATTCTTCATTCTCATTCTCAGAGAAAACAAATATGTGGTCAATGAATTTTCTGTGCAAAAGGAGAATCCAGAACCCTTTTGTGTGAGTATAATAAATGAGTAAATGTGTACTGTTAAATCATTTATCAAAGTCAAATAAAATTATCACAAAGTCAATCAATGAAATAAGTTACACTTTCTTTTCATTATGAAACATTTACTAGTTTTATGAATGATTAATTTTTCAGGAGAATTTTTAAAGATGCTTTCAACCATACCAGTACCATTTCCTCTATTTTAATATACCAAAGGTTTTTGAGATGATTTTTCTTTTTGTGTATTGTTCAGAATATCATTGACAACGAGGTTTACCCTGTATTTATACAGGAGACTTTACAAGATAAAAATAATGATTTTGGTTAAAGGTCTAAAGTTGATAAAGAGTATGTTTCAGACTTTTAAAATCCCAATGTCAATGATAAAATATTCAAAAATTAGCTACTTGTGATAGTTAATCCATATAATGTAAACACTTCCTTACACAATTAAGAAGAGTGTGATTTACTCAAGTTATTATATAATGATATATAATAGTAACATCATCAAACAGTGAGAAACCACAGCATCATAATAAAATAAGGTTGATGTTATAGACCATACACATGTATTATAATATCTGGTTAATAAATGCTGAAAACTTGTTTTTGGCAAAATAGAAAAGGCTCGGGTTGTCTCCGTAAATGGGATCAACAATTTGAGGCAAGATATGGAGAACAGTGAAGTATTTAAAATTGTGTTAAACAGAATGGCTCCGTACACATAGAATCAGAATGACTATGATGCTTTGTTTGGATTTACTCAGTGAACAGTGTACAAACCAACAGTGCACAAACAGTGCCCTCAACGTCGTGCATGACCAAATTCTTTGTTAAGAATATATTACCCATCTAATCCGACATGAATCACGCTTGTACCATATGTTTCTATTTATTCTAATTAAACAACTAATTAATCCACATGAATCTAACTTTGTGTAAAATATATTCGTGCATCTTAATCTTATCTTAGAAGAACCATTGCTAAGGTACTAGATTACGGATCTCTAAATTTCTTACTATTTTTTTGCCCTTTAAATACAATTGTGCATCAACAGTACTACTACTACTACTACCCTTCTCATACATAAATAACTTGCCATAGTACAAGGGGCCCTTTCTCTTTAAAGTTAACATTTCATTCTAAACTTAGCTTCAAATCCAATATTCTTAAACGAAAAACCAAGGTTTGGTACTTCTTTTTGCCTAGCAGCTCTCACCTTTCACAAATGTAAGGTTGATGAAGAAACAAATTTCAACACCTTCCTTCAAGTTCATATACCGAGAAGGCAATAACTAACTAATAGTCTAATGTAAGGTATTCACATAAAAACATGGCAAAAGGCACACACACTGTACTAGAGTGAGTGCACTGAGCAAAAGACACTGTTTCTAGGCATAAATAATTCAACACAACCACCACCACCACATCATGCATGGGAATAGTGCTGGGAGGGCTGCATTTGGAAAACCATGTTTGGTGTCTGAGGTCCTAAGTAAGAAGACTCATGGAGAGGACTTCTGTGCAGACTTTGGCCCTGCACCTTAAACCCATATGAGTTAAGGCCATAAGGGGAGGAGACAAACACTTGTTCATGTGCAGGATTCAGAGCCATGGCCACTCCTGCATTTGACTGATTACTCCATTGGAAATTCACTCCTGATGAGGCAGCACTGGAAATTGGCTGCTGCTGCTGCTGCTGCTGCTGGTGTGAGAGCATCACAGAATGCTGTGGTGAAGTGGATCTTTTGCTGCTATCTTCTGAAGAAGTTCTGGTGGTTTCTGTGAGATTCACTGTTGTTATGTCATGGATGCTAGCCCTCCTCTTGTCTTTGCCTCCTGAAAGTTGCCTGATGAAGTACTTCTGCGCGTGACTTGCAACTTGAGTTGGTGTTCGAGTGATCACAAAATTGCGTGAAATGTTTCTCCAATCACCTTTGCCATACTTCTTCAGCCCCAGTAGAAACAACCTGTGGAGAAATTTTCACAAACCATAATCAAGTTCCAAGTTGACACACCCAACAACATCTGATATAAATAGCACATAATTTAATTACTTGACCTAACCAACCACCCAGAAAGCTTGCCTCATGAAGGCTATCATAAAGACCTTAACACAAATAAGAAATATACAACTCTTGATAACAAGCTAGACAGCATCATAGCTCCTACTCCTAGGTTCACAAACAAAGTACATCATAAACTTAACCACATCCATTTTTCTTTTCAGATTATTTCCCATTTTCTTCATGTGGTATTCCACAGACATACATGGAAATAAAATTTAAAAGCAACAGTAATAAAGAATAAGCAAGAAGATGACTCACTTGTGTTCCTCTTCAGTCCATGGCACCCCTTTCTTCCTTTCCTGCTCAGGAGGTCTGCCAGAGGAGGATCTCTTAGCAGTGAGGCCTTTGAAGCCATCGTAGCCAGGAGTGTTCACCCAGTCTAGGGTGAAGGGTGAGGTGGTGGTACTGTAGCCTGGAATCGGGATCAAGCCAGCTTCTATGTTACAAACATCTGCTTCCAATTCCTTGTACTGTTTCACCACATCCATAACTGTCTTTCCTGGTATCATCTCAGCCACCTTGTGCCACCGATCCGGGGTGTCCTTATCATACACTGCAAGAGCATTTTCAAACAGCTTGTTCTCTGCAGGGGTCCATTTGGTGTTGGTCCTGTTATCATCCAAAAGCCAATTGGTGTTGTACATGTAAGGTGAGGCAGGAGGGAGGATCTCCATTTCCCACTTCATCACACCAAAGTCACAACACAAGAACACAAAAACTATGGGAGCATCAAGAACAAGGTTTGAGCAAATTCAAGATGGTTTTTTGGTTTTTGGTTTGGTGTGTGTGTTTGTGGATATTACTCGAAAGATTGCACAACTTTATGGGAAGCAGGGTTGATTCAGAGCAGGAGAGAGAGGGAGATATGTGAGAAGCAGAGGTGGAGGTTTTACCACAACACTATGAAGGATAAATCAACAAGCATTTTTTTGAAAGGAATCAGAATAGCCTTTTTTTTATGTGTAGGAAAGGAGGCATGCTCTTCAGGAATCTATAAAAGACCCACTTTGTAAAAAAATCAAAGGGAATGCTCCAAATTGAGGTTCAAGATTATTACCTAATTGGTCCAAAGGAAAACCCTAGAACCACTTATGATGAGATCTAAACCCAATGAACTTCCCTCCCAGATACCAAAAACTGGAACTAAGACACAGCAAAATTCCAGTCAAAAAACAAATCCCAACAAAATAAAAATGACAACTTTCAGAGGGGAAAAATCTGACAAGTCTTTCTGCACTTCAATTTAAGTTTACCCCAATTGGGAAAGCAATTAGAAGCCAAGGAACAGCAAAAGGGGTGCAGCCTGAGACAATGAATGTACAGACCCAATTAGGAAAGAGCAGAAAGACTCTGAATTTATGAGGGAAGAGGGTGGTGGAAGAAAAAGAAGAAAAGCTTGTTTAGAAAAAAACACAAAACAAAACTGTTTTTTTTTTTTTCCTTTTCTTTAAATCCCTTTTTCTTGATGCTGAGCAACCAAGAAAAGAGAAAGAAATACTGAAAAGAAACTTGGCACAAAAAAGGAATAGGAGCCCCCCCAAATGGAAAAGAGGGAAATTATATGGAAGCTGAAAAAGCAAAGTGATGAAGGTTGAAAGAATGAATCTTAAAACAAACTTTGCCACCAAGGGAGAGAGAATCAAAAAGCAGTGGATGAAGGTGGTGAGCTGTGATTGGGTGCTATGTGTGTGTGTGGATCCTGCAACCATATAAAAAGTTCCCTCTTATTATAATACGCACACACCCCTGCTTCTGTGCACTTTTTATTAAAAATAATAATAACTAATTAATGATTTATAAATTCATCATTTACTCCTAATTATTATTTTATTCAGTCGTTTAATTTCTTTTTTTGTCTTTTTCATTGACGTTCTACGTGAAACGAGTATTCGCAGTTCATCGAGCTTGGCCATGTTGCGTTGCAAGGGTCAATGTAAACACCCCACTCCCAGATGAATGCTTCGTTCACACCTACTCTTCGTTTATGGAGTTTTCAGTTTAATTTCATGTAACCGTACGAAGGTTTTTGAATTCATAATAAATGAAATGGAGTAAATAAATGGTATAGGAATTTATTGTTAAGAAATATCATTAATGATCTTAATTATAAATCATTAATTATCCTAATTACTATTTGCTACTTATGAATTTTTTTTTCATTTACTACAGGTATAACTATAATTTATTGCCATTATAACTATCGACTAATATCATTTATTGTTTCAAAATAAATTTTATACTCCTCTTTCCCTTTTATTTTATCTTTCGTTTAAGAAAAAAAAAAATTAGTGAATAAAATTTTAAGAGTTTTATTTTATTCTTTTTCTATTTTATTTTTTCTGTAGTTATTACATATTTTAAAAAAAATATTTTCTTTTATGTGTTAAATAATATTTTAGACATTATTACATCATTTGACATATTATACCTCAAATATCAATTTAAACATCATTTAAGACGTAATAAAAAATAACATAATTAGCTTAAAAAAATTATAATCTTTTATTTTTAAAATTTAAAGACCAAAATATCAAAATTTGAAACTAAAACTCATTTCAATTTTGCATTCAGTTTAAAAACTAAAATCATACTTAAGTTTATAAATAAAAGAATAAGATATGAAGTTATTTTGTGTAGTAAACTTTAATTACTAATAATTGTATTTAACTTGTGATTAATAATACATAAGATTTAATTAAGTTTAAAGTCTTTGATAAATAAATTTGTGTATTTTATAAGTAAGTGATTATTAAATTTTTGCTACTGTAATTTTTATATTAAGACAAATAAATAAAAAATAACATGACAATATAATAACAACACTTCACATAAAAATTAGTCAAATATAATTTAATTAAAAAAAATAAATTTTAAGTACTTAATAGATTAAAAAAGTTTTTAATAACTAAATTAAAGGTATATAAATTTATAAAAGGGTTAAATATATTTATAGTCTTTGAACTTTAACATTAAAATAAAATTTGTTCATGTTTGAAATTTTCTCAAACATATTTTAGTTCTCAAATTTTAAAATTGAATTAATGTTGTTATTTTAGTTCAATTATGTTAAATATTTTTAACGTGTCAAACACATTTCATGCTAATTTTTGAGTTATTTACATATTTTGACAGTTTTTCTTTCAATAGTCAACTGAAAAATGTATTTGACATGTTAAAAAATTTTAATGTAATTCGATTAAAAGATTATATTCATTTATTTTTAAAATTTAGAGACAAAATATATAAAAATTTCAAATATCGCTTCAGAGACAAAAAACATATTTAACCCATGGATAAATTTTTTTTATTATTATTTGTTTTATTGTGTTAGATCACTTTTAAACATCTTTTTATATTTTTATTTCACTATAGGCTTGTTATAAGTCTAATATTTTATTTGATATTTTATTTAATTGATGGCACAACTATATATCTTTAAAAATTTTATTTTTTTATTTTATAACTCTATCTTGTTCGACACTCATATATATTTCGATAAAAAAAAATCGTATAAAATTCAAATTTTTAATTTATGATTCTATGTGTATGATCCAACAATAAAAAAAAACTTAATACCTAATTCATAACATAGTTTAATCGAACACATTCATTAAATGTAATTTTTTTTTTAATAGTATTAACTGCTCCAACAGTTTCTTAAATTAACTGTTATTTATAATTTTCAACAAGGAAATTATAACTATACTTTAAAGTATTATTTTAAATAAATTTTCACACTAATCTAATTGTTTAATAATAATTTATACATTTCAAACTATAACCAACAGAGGATAACTCAATATCTTCATTATTCATAAAAACGTGTCTAGATGCATTTGTATAAAGATATAACAATTACTTTTAATACTTTTTTATTCATTTAATTATTTATTGGTTTCCTTAATATATGTGCGAAAAATCTTAAATGTTACACATAATAAAATGAAACCGAAGAAATAATTAATTTAATGAAGTAGGGAATTATTTAATGAAAAATTTAAAAAAATGCTCAAAAAGAAAAGATGGAATGTTATTCTACAAGATGAAAAAACATTTCATGGACTTCAGCCTGTCATGTATCTTTTAAACTATTTTTTAATTTTGTTTTTACTCCAATATAAGAGTTTTATAAATGTTTTATTTGCTTAATGATATAAATACATTTTTTTAAAATAAAAATTTATTATTTTAATTTTATGAATTAGATTTTTTTTAAACACATAATACATAATACAAATTCTGTTATTTAAACTTAGTTCAATATTATTTTTTTTATAAAATTGAAATATTAAACTTATGATATAAATTTCAAAACTTAAATTTATAATATTATACGTGCAATAAAAACACTTTAATAATTCATTTATAAATGACTTTTGTCAAACATATTAACGAGTTATTATATTTAATGCTAATTAAGCTATTACATTTAATGCTAATTGAAAAAAATTGAAAAGTATTAATTACTCCATCAAGTTTATGAGTTGGCTATTTTTTTAAGACTTAAAACATAACTAAAAATAAATTTGGTATTTTATAAATAGAGTTTGAATAATTTATTATTAAAATACAAAAGTTTATAAATAAAATAATTAATTAGTCAAGTTTCATTTTACAAAAAACATAATATATATATATATATATATATATATATATATATATATATATATATATTTCTTTCTAAAATTTTAATTGTTTTGTTCATCACTTTTTAATATTAGAGATCGTCAAAAGAATCTTAACATAGAATAAAATAATCATTGTCAATCATATTATTTTGTTGAGTAAGTTCATTTTACTCTTTTCTTATGTTAATTTTTAGAAGTTTTGCATGCATGTACCATAAAGTTGTTGTAAGTGGGTAATAAATGTTCAAAATAAGTCTATGTTTGTCTATGATTGTTAGAATATGTTCAAATCTACTATTTACAAATATAGTATCATGTGAGAACTAGAGCTTTTGAAGCTTAGTTAAGACAAAAACTTAGGTCAAGTAAGGAAAGTTGACTTATTTTCTACTATTACTATAAGTTGAATGATTGATTGGTTCAAAGTTGTAGTTATTACACTTAAATTTATCTATGGACTCCTTTAAGGTATGATGATCATTGAATATTGATTGAGATGTTTGTTTGATATATTGTTATGCGAGTGAGGAACAAATTGATAACAAATGTATTAGTTCGGTTATATTGGCTCATGGTATCATATTTTAGAATTGAAATGTATATGTTATGACTTGTAAAAGAGATAAAAACACAAATTGTAGCAAATAGGTTAAAGTAATATATTTTGTCAAATTTTATGATATATGCAGATTCGTTGAATAAGTCGCTCGCCCATTGAGTGAAATTAGATTTAAAAAGTCCAAAAAAAACTCAGACTTTCTTACTCGTTGGGTGATGTAGTATTTGCTTGACAAGACTTTGAGAAATGGCTCACAGAGTTTAGGTTGTTGAGCTAGTAAATTGCTCATTTTAGGTTGTTGAGCTAGTAAATCGCTCATTGAGCAAAATTCACTTTATAAAAATCAAGAAAGCTCTAGGTGGTTGGACCATTGGACGAGTCTAGTCTCAATAAGTGAATTAAATTGATAAAAATTATTTTCATTAAGATTTAAAAAGCTCAAGGAGGATTATCTTGAATGAATAAAGTAATCGCTAGGTGAGTAGATCTTTAGAGGTGACGAGTGAGGATGCTCACTAAGCAAGCCTTAGTATTTAAAAACTCCTAGAGTTGTTTCATTGGGTGAGCTTAACTGCTCGTTGAATGAAAAAGGAAGATTTGGTATATAAAAATCAATGTTTTAAGAATGAAACGGTACCCTTTATTTTGAGGAGTAATCTCATTCTTTATTCAAGTCAAAAACTGACTAATTTCGTTTTAACCAATTCAATATCATATGTGTCAATTCCCAAAGTCAATCCAACTTCATATCTAAAAAAGGTAAATTTCACATATGTTACAGATTTTACATTCAACAACTCTACATATCTAAAACCAATTCAATCCAGTGTAATTTATCAATTCAACAATCAAACTCACAAATAAACAATCATTCTAAAAAAAACTAAAAATGCAAGAACTAAGATTAGCTTTCTTTATCTTGGTCAAATAACTCTTTCTCTCACATATGTTATTTAAAGCTCTACCTAACATAGAATGTTCTGACTAGACAATAAACATTCCAGTTAAAAATCTAAACATATCACCATGATGACAAAGCAACAAAGATTTACTTTGAGCAAGTTTGAGTCACATGAATGACATCATTGTCCACATGCAACTCAAAGCAAAACAACCTTAACACGGGATAAAAAGTGAATTTATTTTGTTGTTCCTTCTGATCGAGGTGAATGTATAAAATTTATCACTATGAACACTTCTAAAGATCTTGATTTTCAAAATGATATAGCTTGAGTTTAGAAATCTAAAAAAGTTTAGAAATCTAAAAAAGATGTAAAGAGTAAGTCTAAAAATATGATTTAGAAAATCACTAATTTTTATAAAATAAACTTAAATTAATAAAAAGTATATTTATAGTTTAAACATTTTACTATTAAAATATTAGTGTTTTCTTAAAAAAAAATCACTACTACTTTACACAACTTAAAATCTTAATCATGCACAAAACCGTGTCTACTTAGATGTATTTGTACAAGAATATAATAATTATAAAAAATGAAATAAAGAAAATAGTAAAAATCTGTTAATAAATATTTTTTAAATTTAATTACTTATTAATTTTCTTAATACGTGTGAGAAAATCTTACATGTCACATAAAACGAAACTGAAGAAATGATTAATTTAATGAACTAATTTAATCAAACACTGGTCAATTAAAAAAATATTGTGCAAAAATTAAAACACGTCTCAAAACAAAAAGTGTAATGTTCTTGTACAGGGTGCAAAAATATTTATACTCACAATCAATAACACATTAACTTTGTCTTCCTTTTTTTTTCAATTTACCATAAAGCTGATAAAATTATCATAAATACTAATTCTTAATTAGATTATGATATTAAAAAAACTTGACTATCGGTATATTGTAATACAAATTGTCACATAAATAAACTTATGATTGGGTGAACAAAACGCTTATGAAAGCCATCTCGAGTTAAAGAATTAATAATATTTTTATTTAAATTATAATTATATATATACATATTCCACTACTCATAAAAATTTATAAAATATTTAAATTTGTAATATATATTTATATATATATATATAATTCCTTGTTCAGCTGTTATTTATTCTTCTACGAATAATAGTTAAGGAATTAAAAAAAATATTAAGTTACTTTTAACATCATTAGCATAGTTTGACTGAAATTTTCAATGAAAGACCTTTTTATTGATTCTTTAAATTTTGAAGGGAAATATATGAAAAATAGTTTTTTAACATCAGTTTTAAGATTGATTCTAAATATTGGAAATGAGAATTTTGTTGGTTAATGCGTTTATATTTTCAATAAATAAGTTTGTTTTAAATACAAATTATTATTTTTAAATTCTGGAAATCAGTTCGCGGAATTGATGCTAGGCTTCTTCTCTCGATGATTTGAAGACAATTTCTGGATGTGAGCGAGAATGTGAATGACATAATATTTTGTATGGAAATCGCTGATAATGTCTTAAAACATGATATATAATAATAATATTTCTCGAAAAAATAAATGGATGAAGTTAAAAAATCCTCATTTAAAAGCTTTAAAATTGTTTTTCTTTGTTTAAATATATATTTTTATAAAATGATATTGAATTATATATTTGAATTGTTGTATTGCATCGAAGAGTGGAAGAAGGGGCACTTGGGTAATACCAAAAGGGGTAGCCGCCAAAGCAACGGTTGAGAGATGGATAGGAAAATGTGACAGAGTCCGCAAGTTGATGCGAGTGGGCCCCACGTACGGTTGCAGAGTTAACACTCACAACACACAACAACCCTTTCCTCATTATTGTGCGTTTAGGATCTCTAGGACGTGGGTCCTTCAACAACCAACCGACCTTCACACGTGTCCACTTTTCATTCGCCGACATTACCTGACCACCACCAGTCTCTTTTCTTCTCATCTCTCATTAAACAATATAATAATCCAATTAATTAGCCCTAATTATTTTCTTATTTTAAACAAGCTTCTAAGCTTTGATTTATAATATAGGATGATGACAACTGTGGGAAGGGCCAATGACTAGAATCCACGTAAGGCCATGTGTCCTTTCCCAACAGGTTCACCCTATCTCATCATCATCATCATCATCATCTATTCTATGTCACTCTAACCACTTTCTCCATCAACTTAAAGCCTCCTTTTATTTAGGATTTGAGAAAAAAAATTATTATTTTTTTAGACTGAAATATATTTTTAATTTGAAACTAAAATTTGTGTATATCAAATTTTTATATAATTTAATTTTTAAATTTTAAAAATATATAATGTATTTATTTTACTCCAATTATATTGACATATTAAATAATATTTTAAATTCACGTTTACATTGTACATATAATTTAATATATTTCAATTTAAATGTTGTAAAAAATTTATTGTCATTAGATTAAAAATAGAGTATTAATTTATTTTTAAAATTTAAAATTAAAATATATCAAAATTAAAGATATAAACGAATTTCAATTTTATGATTAAGTTTAGGGAATACAAATATATTTAACATTTATTTAAAATTATATCTGTTTCTTATATAATCAAACTAATTTAATAATTAGTTTGCATCAAAAGAAAATCACTAAATTTGAAAAAACCATTTCCATAAGAAGTCATCTTCTACCTAGTTAAGGAACAGTTGGAAAAAATCTTCGAGAATCACTTTATTAATAGAGAAATAAAATAAATACAAGAAGACATAAAGTACATTCACACTCTCCAAAGCAATAATTAAACACAACCCTCTTATTACAAGAGTATAAGAAATAAGAATAGTCAAATACAAGCTTGAAGTGTCTTTGACTTAGGACGAGAAACATTATGGACTTAGAGTCTATTATATAGTCACTAACACTCATCTTACTTATATATCAGTTATTTAATTTGAACTATTTTTTATCGATTGATATTGTATACAAAATTTATTTACACCAAGTTGTCATACAAAATGTAATAAGTTTATTTATTTCTAAAACATTACTTTTATCTGGGTTGTTTTTTTTATCGATCGAAAATGATACATAATGTTCTTTTATAAGATTTCAATTAATTATCATGTTATGATTGAATTTGCATGTTCTACATATTGACATAAAATTTTCAAATTTAATTACTAATAATAAATAATTAGTGCAAAAAAATCCTTTTATATCGATTAAAAATGGCTTTCTATATTAGCTTTAAAATTGTATAGAAACAGATAATATAGAAAATGACACTTTTTATACATGTTAAAGACACAACTAGTATAGAAAGAACAATGGTCATAATTAGATCTACATCGGAGTTGGTGATGGAAAGTTGTTTCCAGAGTTTGGACTGCATTTTTTGGTGACTGTGCATTGGAGTTGACATGGTGGTCCAATCTGCTCACGTGATGGTTCAATAACTTCGCACGATGGTTCGATCTTCTCATGCAGTGGTTATCACTGGATGATTCATCCTTCCCTTTTCCTCACAATATAGAATTATAATACCAAAAGAATTGAATGATAAAAGTAAAACAAAAATGAGTTGGGAAAGAGGGAAAAGAGGTTTGAATAACATTGGTAGTTCCGGAGGGCACAATGGATGTTATATCCCGATTTGGGGTTTTCACATGTTTGAGTCTCGCACTCTATAGGGAGAACGAAGAGGGAGGTGTTGTGTTAATGTTGGTGATGGCTTTGGTGGCAATCGACATTGCGGGCGGTGGCCATGGCTAGGTAGAGGAGTGGTGCAACGATCTGAGATGGCATTCAAGTAGAGAAGAGAGATGGGGAAGAAAAACCCTATCACACGAAGGGAGATCAAACTGAAGAAAAAGAACTCACACCAACGGAGACACTCGCAAATGTCAGTGTCGTACTGACAATCTCTTAGTGGTGTGGTGGTGCGAAGGTGGCTTGGCCAGAGAATAAAGGAATCACAATAGGAATCTATGTGGTTCTGTCGAAAGGATTTCGAAAGTTGGAGGGTTTTAGTGTAGGTTTGTGTTTATAAATGAAAAAGAAATAAGAAACTACTTTCTATATCGTTATAACTAGAACTGGTATAGAAAGTTTTATTATTTATCACAAAAAATGCTACCATGTCCAATTTCTACCCGTTATAACTATAAATGACAAAGAAAGGTTTCTTATTCATAAAAAATTTCACTGCGTCCACTTTCTATATCAACTATAACTGTAACCGGTATAGAAAGTGTTATCTTACTTATAATTATGTCACTGCACCACATTTTATATCTAGTGGATTATAACCAGTATAAAAAGTGTTTTGTGTAGTAGTAATATGAGATCAAAAGAATTTGTATGTAATCTCTCCATTCACATTTCTATCTCTTCCTTTGTGGAACCATGCATGTTTAAGGTTGTTGGATGTAAAGAAACTATAGTTCACAGTTAAAATGCAACTCTTTTTATTTAAGAATGTAGTCGTCCAAAGTAACAATTCAATTATAAGTTGGTCCACATCATGAAACAATTGATGCACCCCACAACAATTTAATTATTACTGATAATGTGATGGTAACTTTAAATATTTAAAATTAAATTATCCACGATTTTAAATACGTGATCTAAATTACCCACACTTTTAAATATGTGGTCTGACTTATTCACAAAAAATGTGATTTAAATTATCGATATTTTAACGATGGTCACCTATAATTATTTACATTTTCTATGTTTGAAACAAATATACAATGTTTTGCTTTACATTATGAGTTAAAGGAAAATAAACACACAGTATATATTAAACAATAATAAAACATGTCTTATAGGCAATGATTTTTGAACCAAGCGTTGCCTCATTTATAATGGTTTTTGATGATATAATGTTTAAAACTGTATGAGTTCAACTCGATTAAGTAATGGTTTGAAGGGTGATCGGAGTAAGCTTATTTTTAAGAATAATGTAACTACCAGGTCATTGAATGTTTTTATTGATAATCTAAACTTGATAAAGGCATGAGGTGGCGATCTCTTAGAAAATTTTGTCATCTATTCAACTTGAAGAGTTATTGAGATTTAAGAGACATATGTTGATTGTTTGATGAGTTAAATTACAAGACAAATTAATAATTATACAATTCATAATATATATATATATATATATATATATATATTATACTATAAAAAATATACAATAATTTTAAAAAATATAATAATAATAATAATAATTATCATATAAATTAAAATTAAAATTATATACATTTAAATTATTAATAGAAAAAATTATAAATTATTATTATCATAAAAATATTATTATTTTATAAATTAAATACTCTATTAATAAATATCACTAAAATATTCTAAAATATTAGACACAATACGTATTAAATTCGAATACATGACCTAAGGTACTTCGTAGCTTTTCGTTTCTAAGACAACTGCATAATTAGGGATGACAAAAATATTCGTGTCTGCGGATATTCGCGGATAAAATCTGCGGCAGATAGTTATTACCCGTAGGTATTTATTATCCACGGATAGCGGATAGCGAGTATTTTAATACCCGCTTATAAACGAGTCGAGTACAAGTATCATACTATCCGTACCAGCGGGTACCCGTTACCCGGAAAATATTAAAATTAAAATTTAATTTATATTTTTTTAAGTTAAATTTAATTAAAATTAAAATTAATAGTATATTTTATTATGTCAAATATAATTATAATTATAATTTAATTTAATTTATATTTAATTTTTATAATTTTATATTAAAAGAATTATAAAATATATATATTTTTTTTAATATTTACGAGTAGCGGGTATCCACATGTACCTGCGAATTTTAAAAATATCCGCAGATATTTTTTAAGCGAATACCCGACATATAACAAGCAAATTTCTTTTTTATGGATCGGGTTACGGATAGACACTATCCGTACCCGACCCACCCATTACCATCCCTATGCATAACCAACAGCTAGAAGTTATTGTTGGCACCGATCGAATGAATGTAAATATTTTTGTATCAATATTTTTTCTTATAATATATATTATATATTTATTTTTCTAACTAAGCGAGGTAAATGTTATGAAATATTTCTAAAAGATTTATCCACCGGTCTTATAATAAACTATTTATACCTTAAAAGGGTTATAGAAGGATGCAGTATCTTATATTAATAAAGTCATTTATAAATAAATAAAAACAATTGAAATATTTTGTTTCCACGACATTAAAATGTATCTTTTTCAACAATTATATAATAAAATACAAAAAACAATTGAACTATTTTTATTCTAAAATATTAAATATATATTTATTCAATAATTTTGTTCCTATCCAAGTTCAATAATAGAATCGATTAGATAATAAAATCGATTAGAGTACTAAAAATAAACCCTGTAACAATCAATAAGCAGAAGAAGAAAACACTGAAACATTTATTTATTATTTATTTCAGAAGGAAACAGAGCATGTGCATTGCATCTTGGAAAAAGAAAAAAGTGATGTGTAAGAGTGGGAGCGGAGCGTGGAGGGCACGCGACATGGTGTTGGGTGTTGCTCCACCGCGTGCGGTTGGGAAAGGAAGGGCAAAGGACGTAGTGGTCCCCTTCAGATGTGACCAACTTCTCCCTTGCCTTTGCCTTTGTCTCTTTCCTTTTGGAAATTCATCTACGCGTCTTCACCTACTCGCGTTCCCCTTTTTCACGTCACTTTCAAACCTTTTTCACATTTAATTCCAATTATATTTTACTTTTTCACTCCACTTTACCCTTTTACCCCTCTCAATAATCAATTGTCATTTTCATTGTATGGGTGTTTCTGGTATTATGAGATACCCCTTTCTCTCTCCTCACATGTTGCGCTGTCTGTTGTGTGTAAAATGCAAATTGTCTTACGTATACACAACAGTAAAATAAAATAAAATAAAATATTAGCTTTAACAATTTATAAATACAATTTTTAATTGAAGAGTATAATTAGACAGATTGTATCACACTTAGTTAAATTAGGATTAGTTTAGTTGTGAATTAATTGAAAATATAAGTGGAAAAATGATTTTTTTTTAATCTGGGTTTGTGTTTAGCTTTGTATTTGCATGATTGGCACGTGTAAAGTGTGTTGGTGATGTATTTCGTAATTTATTTTATATTGCACGTGTATAAAAGGTATGTCTGCAACTATCACATACCGAGTATTATTTTTATGATGTGAAGTAAGAATATATGTATAAGCAATTCAAATAATTGCATGCTTTTTCTTCATTGTAAAGTTCAACTTGTATAAAAAGTAAGTAATCCAATTTTATACTATAAGTCACAATTATTACTCTTGAATATCTGAACAGTGTTTGTGAATTGATTAATGAATAAGGGTATTTTTTTTTTATAAATTATTCTTGAAAAATATTTTTGTAAGAGATACTTTTAATAGCGCCTATAGGTTATATCTGTTTTGTTTGTCTTTATGTATGTTGTTCATACATATATTTTTAAAATATATTTTATAATTTAATTTGATTTAACAATTTTCTTTAAAAAACTTTCTCAATTCATTCAAATTTATCTTATTTCTTCGCATTGTTAAAATGAAGAATCGAATTTACAACCTTTTTCTCTTTTCTCTTTCTTCTAAGAATTAAGTCACCTTATTACTTCACAAAATTTAATTATAATTGATAGGTGAAATATTTAAATTTAGATGTAGACTAATATATATATTCTAGTATAGCCAATAGGTTTATTAGTTTCACATATTTTAGAGTCGAACTCAAGCATAATTTAAATATTTCTTCCGCTTTCAACTCTCTGATGTGTCTTTTAAAGATAAAATCGTGACGGAACTCCATGCTCCAAAACATATAATATTTCATAGATACAGTTGTTATTCCTAATAATCTTGCCAAACAAACTTGAATCAGATTAAATCAATATAATTCTTAAAAATATAATAATTAACATTTTTATAGTTTTAAATAGAAATATAACTAATTACATAAATTCGGCTCCTCTAAAGTTTAGTATAAATAATGTCAGACATTAATAAAAAAAATTAGTTTATCTTATATACACGTGCATAACACACTATAAACATTCTAAAATATTAATGGTTATTTTTTATATCAATGAATAAAATAAGTTATTATTTTTTATTGACTTTAAATGAAATAATCATTTAAGAAACTGTTATTTCATGGTGAGATAACATAAGCAAAGAAGTTCTACAAAATATTCGTACGGATTTAAATAAAAATATTCTACAGTATTTTCCAATTTCTTGTTGAGGAAATTAGTAAAGTTAGTATTAATTTCTATTTATCAACATATATGCTTGTATTTGTTATCTATATTCAAACCAAAAATGTGTATATTCTAATTGTGATTAATTTTGCTATTTGGTATCGTTTCCTTTTTTACTTGTGTTTTTTTATGTGTAAAATTAGAATTTTTAACTATCTTTAAAAGATTGGTCTGACAAATTTTCTTTATTTTCAACCACCAAACCTCTTTTTTGTGAAGTCCACCATTGGGTTGTATTGCCTTAATTTATGATTCATAAATCAACATCAACAAAAGAAAAAAAGAAGACAAGAGAGAAAATTAACAACTTTTTTAGCATCATTAAAATTGAATTTTCTGATTGCAAAACTTCTCATCATAAATTTATCTTTTTTCACTAATATTTTCTCAAACTGCAATAAAATCATGGTTGATAAATTGTAGGAGTCAACATGGTTGAGATGTTTTTCTGAATTTAATTATTAGATAAACCAAACCAAATTGATTACATTTATTTTTTCCATATTAAAATATTTATGTTAGTACAATCTATCACCATACAAAAAATTGTAATGTAAAGTAGAACCTATGATATTGTGTAATTTAAAATAATTTTTAGTTAAAAGTAAAAAATGACACTGTGCAAAACCCTAATAAAAAAATATTCATTAGATTAAACCAGTATTTACTCATCGAGTGAGTAGTTTGAATTTGAAGCACATGTAAGTGAGACTAACTTGTTTCGCAGGTTCTTCGAATTGGCTCCTCGAATCTCGCGTTTGACACGTCCCTATTGTTTAATGGCACAACGTCTCTTGCTAGGGTCACCACAGTGCCCCTTTTCTTCTCCTATTAAATAGTTAATCGACACTTCACTTTTCATTTCCAACAACATTATTAATTTGTACGTCATTTTCAATGCATTTATACACCATCTAAATAAAATAAAGGTTTTTTTTTTCTAACTTTTGTTTTTATTCGGTTTGGTGATCTTATTATTATTTTTTATTAAATTATATTTTGTGTTAAAATGAGTTAATTTAGTTTCTTTTCATTACATTTGTATAAATAATATCATTGTTTGTAATAAACAACGTCAATGTCAGTCTTTGTATAGATTATGTATTAGTTCGTAATAATTTTTCTATTTTTTTTTTTCATTTGTCAAGTGTGTTGTGTCACGTCATAAATATAATGTCGAAGTCACTCTCACGAAAAAAAAAAAACCAAGCCAAATTTTTTTTCGTTCAAATGAAATTAGAGTAAAGAATAGTCTTGTATTTGGACCATATTTTTACTCGATAGAAGAGTTTTTTCTGAAATAAAAATTCAATTAAGTGTCTACCTAATTTTTGTTTAAATGAGGATATTTTTGGTTAAGCAAAAATATTTTTGTTGATGCTAATACTTTTTCTTTCTTTCTTTTTGTCGAATATATGTTTTATAAATTACAAAGGAATATAAATATTTATATTTGATTGACTTGTGATTGTATTTGAATAAAAAGACTTAATGACAATTGATTGACTGTGTATGAATTCAATATTATACATTTAGATGATGTGTAAACAATTATTTGAGTGTGTATTAAATATTTACACTTATATTGTAACATATATTCTCTACCTCAGTGATAGTTTAAGTTACAAACTAAAATATCATATTATGAAAAAGTAAAAGAAGATTTTTTACATATTGTGATATGAATAGACGTGTAACACATGTTGTGATGAAATTACTTTGATTTTATAATTTATGAATTTACATGTAATTTGACGTCTAAAATTTGATTAGGTGTTAATTTTTAGTAAGATATACCTAATACAAGTCTACATGTAAATTTATATATGGGTTTCGTATATTGTATATTGTAAGTGATTAGAAATTGAATTATTTATGAATTTTTAATGAAATATGTACTCAATGTTGATTAATAAATGCTAATATTAACAATAAAGGTCAAATAAAATAATAATGCCTTTAATTTTTAATAAAATAAAAAAGACAATAAAAGTTTTAATTAATATTAATTGGTAAAAATTATTATCTATATTAACAAAAATAACTCAATTTATTTTATTGTTCCCCTTCACGCTGTACGGACCCATTAACCACTGTAACACATTCGATACCGTTTTGAGTGCCCATGTTGTATAATACTTTGCCCATTTTTTTTTTCGTTAATTTCTTTCAAACATTGAAAATTTAAGATAATTATTATATTCACACTATGTTTTTTTTATTTTACACATTATAAAAAGACAAAAATATGTGAAAATGAACATGAAATGACTACTTTCCTTTTTTATTTTTCAAAAATTGTTCTTTCATTTATTTGTCATTTTTGAAAATTAAAATATCATTAATTGTTTTTTAATTACACATTTAATTTTTTTCTGCTACTTACTTAATTTACAATTGGGACGCAGAAAAAAATCATATTATAAGAAGTTTTATGATTATTTAATTGCAACCAAATATTAACTACATGTTTTGTATTAGAATCTTAAAAAAAAGTAACAAAAATTCATGTACTGTACTCTTTATTTATCATTGTGTTAAGAACCAAATTAAAAGTTATTTTTTTTAAGAACTAGACTGTACTTTTTAAGGTTAATTAATTCTTTTGCAAAAATATTTTTAAGTAACGGTGTAATGGTAAGTAAAATGTAATAATTCCTTAGACCCTTGAAGAATCTAATTAACTTTGTTTTACATAAAAAACATATCAATGATGAAATAGATTAAATAATGAAACTAATAAAATATATACAAAATATTATTTTTACTATAATTAGGAGTAATTAAGTTTGAAAAACATATATACTAAATACAAGTTGTAAAAGTCAATTTTTTAAGGTTTTAAACTTTTGGACCCGGTTCATAAAAAGTCCAAGGCCAACTACTACTCTCCTTTCAATAAACCTTTACGCCTTCCATTTTATCTTTTGAAGTCAAAACAACTCACATTTCTTTCTCCCCTTTCTGAAGCAGAAGCAAAGTTAGGACAGTTGCGAAACTCTTCTCTGAGCTAGTGGAACGTTCCTTCCTCTATGTAAGTAGAGCTCAAACTTCCGTTTTTCTCCTTTCCCAACTCTATTGCACTTTATTGCGTTGGTTCTATCATGGGTTCTTCCTTAGAACCTTATTTTTGTTCATGTGTTTGTATTTTCAGCCTCCTAGTTGCTCCTGGAGATGTGGTGCTCCTTCTGTTAGTGTCTTTTCCTTCACAAGTTTAGCTCTCAGTCAAGGTAAGGGGAGCTAAGAATTTTCAAGTTTTTGAAGTATCTTACCTGTTTTGGGTTTTGAATCATGCTTATAATACCTGCTTGTTGTTGTTTTTGTTGCCTATAAATGGTTGAAATGTTGTTCTGTTTTGGATGTCTAGTGTTGCATGCGTGAGCAGGGGAGGAACCTACTGTTTTCGCCCAAGCGAGTAACCCTCGCCTAAGCAAGAATAACAAGAAACTTACCAAGTTTTTGCTCGAGACGAGCTCCATTTTGAGCGAGAGTAATTTCGTCCAGGTGAGGAAGTCTCGCTTAAGCGAGAACTCGCAGAACATCACAATGCTCATTATTCGAGCTCTCGCCAACACCTAGCTTAAATGAGAACATTTATGTTGCTTAAGTGAAGGCTTATAGCTTGAAAGGCGTGCCTTATTGCTGCTCTCTTTACTGATTTGGCTGTTTGTCTTCATGATTGAGTGATTTACCTTAAAGCATGAAGTATGATGCCATGTATGTTTTATGTGAAATAACGGGGATGAGATTTTGTTATGGTTGGTATGAGATGATAATGGATGTGTTAGAATATGTATATGGTATGAGCTTGACGTAATTCCATGAGTTTCTTGGGGAGACTTCATGGTTGTGTTTGTAGTGTATGTAATGGAATAAGGATTCAAGCAAGACCACATCCTAACACTTTAATGAATCAGTCAAACTCACATAGAGTATACTAGTTCAAGTGGTGAGAGTAGCAAGAGGTCCTAGTCTTTGACAGGATAATGGCCTTAGATGATCATGGACTAACCTTGTGTGTGGTAGGGTGAAACTCATTGGCAATGGCTCTGCAGAGCAGTAAAGGCCACCACAAGTGCAAACAACTAGTGAATCCGATCTCATTACATGTATCTGGATAATTGAGTTAGAGGATCTTTTATTGGTTGTTATGAAATGCTTTGTGTGCTTACTGATTTGTCGTTTATAATCTATTTAATAAATTGCTTGCTCATTTACATGTGAAAATGATTTTTCTCTAGGTTACCGTTTTTTTTTGTGCTTGTTTCTGTTTGGCTTTCCTTTTTGCAATGATCACCAAATATTTGGTGTGAGCAGATGTGAAAACTTTGGGTGACCGTGCGAATGGTGGAGATACTACTGTTTAGTTAGGCTTCTTGGTTTTTTCTCATTGTTGAGCCTTTCTTCTTATGAACTGTTTATTTAGTAAATCCTTGCTCGGTGAGCAATCCTTTTGGACAATTGTGTTTTATGTCTAAGTTCTGTTTATGGCATTGTTTGGTGTCTTAGTTTTTCTTTTCAGTATAATTTGGGATAAGTGTAATGACTAATCATTTATACTTCATGTCTCGTACTCTACTTTATATTATAATATATGATGTTTTATTTACTAGAATTTATCTAATAAATGGGATGTCAGACCAGTTCAATAGTATATGTATATTCACCAACTCGAGATCTCGATTTCAGGTTAATAAGTGGTTTAGTCATCTAATTTGTTGGTTTGATTTATTTTGATCTCTTATTTTTATTTCTTTTTAATTTAATTCTCTAATTTTTAAAAATTTTCAATTTGATCTTTCAATTACTTAAAAAAGTTCTTCACAAAAATTATCTAATTTCTCTCTCTCTATATATATTTAAATGGCTTTTTGGCATAAAAAAAAAAGAATGAAATGACATTGATTTTGTAACAAATGTGCCAAACTAATAAATTACAGTATTAAATAACTAATTAAACCTACTGATATCTATTGAAGACATTAAATATATTCTAAACACACAATTTCAATTACAAATTTATAAACAATAATCAAAATATTATGAATATTCTAAGAAAGTTCAAAATTTATGCACAAAACTCAAAATTTGTGACAATGTCGTATATACACTTCAGATCATTTGTTCTAATTTACTATTTAATCAATTTCCCTTACTTTTACAACTTAATCAATATTACACGGTAAAATTCACTACTTTTATAAAAAAAAAGTTAAAGAAATTTATACATTAAATATTTTAATCAACAATAAACATAATATCACGTTCCTAAATTAACATAAATTCATCTTTTATCTTCAAAAACCTTACATACAAAATTCTAATTATGCATCCATTTCCATAAAAAAAATGTCTCTTAATTGAAAATATGTGTTTTGCTCTTCACCAAAATATGAACAACTTGAACAAAATAACATATTTTACAAATAAAATTTGAAAAATGTTATTTTTTTTATATGTTTTAGTTAAATTATAAATTATTCATTTAAACCAGTTTTATTTGTAAACAAATTAATTCCATACTTAGTGTTAATAGATTAAACATGTTACAAGGCTGATGCTGATTCATCATTAATTAATAATATATGTATAGATGATTATAGCACTGTGGTGAATGATGGGATCAACCTCGGTGTTTGTGAGGATTAATTTGGGGAGATGGATTATGGATTTGAATGGATTATTAAGTAAAGTTTGTGTTGTTATTTTTAAGAGATTTGAGGAGTGAAAGTGAGTGAATCTAGAAGTAAAGTTTGTGAGTGATTTGATTGATATGATAGATTTCAAATTAAGTTTAATTGAAAAAAAACAAAATTACCAAATTATCTTTTATGTTGAAAGTAATTTTAAATTATATTTAGATGAATTAGATATATTTTATAAAAAATATTTAAATGAATAGATTGAAAAAAAAAATATTTTAATAAAAAAATAATAAAAATATAATATATTTACATATTCATTTTTTTTGTGTGTAACAATTTAGAAATCTATGGTATTAATTGTTGTTAGTTGTTGTAACCGTAATTTTACAATAAACAAGAAACTCACATGCACATGAATAAAAAGTATAAATGAGTTGAGGATATAATGATATTTTATCATTAATCACCCTCAAATAATCCTACATAAGAAAAGATAAAAAATTTGAGAATCTCTCAATTCCTCCCCTTTCTTGCTCTCAAATATCAAGAGATGAACACTTTTGTCATCCTCAGATCATGTCTACCTAATCCTTCTAAACAATAAATCTTTCCAAGTAAACACAATGTTAATCTATTTTATTTTTTAATGGACAAGATGATTATAATATTTTTTTAATAGAATGATGATAATTAATTATTTGTTTGCAAACTTTGGGTTTTGTCTCTCATATTCTCTGCAATATATTACTCACATTGTTATGTGGAGTGCATGCATTCACTTATTGGGGGGAACAAAAGCAAACAAAACTATTTTGTCTCTTGAAAGTTAAATGTTCCACAATTTATTAGCACAGGTACCTCTATCCAACAAAAATGATGATGTTGTTCTTATCAAACATGTAAAAAATAAAACCTCTACCTTTACACCATCTCCAATAATTCATAATATATATACATATAAAATTTGTATTTCAAATTTATTAAGATAACATCAATAAAAGAAATCATCATATTTAGTTATTTATGGTGTTAAAACTCGAAGCCATATTACAATTTTATTTTTTACATGAGAGAAAGATAAAAGAATTCCAAAGGCAATAATTAGAAAGTATAGTAAGTTCTAAGAAATAATGTAAAAAAAAGTAAAGATGATAAAATAATGGTATTTTGGATGATTATTTGTGTTGTAGGCATGTGGAGGAGATAGGGTAGGTGTTGGAAAGAAAGAGAGTCCAGATGAATGGGAATGAAAAAAAAAATAATGAATGTTTTTGGAGAGAATGGAATTAGTAGAAAGAAGAAGAATATTAAAATGAAAGAATGAATAGGATAATGAAGATGTTAGGGCAGTGGGAGGAGGTAGGAACAAATAGTTTCCATAAATGGAAAGATTCCCTTATCGATTGTGGTTTGTATAAAAGTGAGACAGAGTGTGTGCGTTGTGGGGTTTGCTTTTGGTTGGATCTCCGTTATGCGTGTGTGAGTGCATCAACTCATGTGCGCGCGTGCGAATCCAGCCAAAGACGGATTTTTAATTAAACTTTACTTACTTGCACAGTGCATGCAATTTTAATCACCGCATTGCCTAATCAATACTATATTCATTGTATGTAAGTAAGTAAATTACCTAACTTTATTTGTAAATATTTAACTTTTTATGAATATTTATTTGTATAATTGTTTTATTATTTTTTATATGTGATCATATATGAGTTATGAGATGGCTGGGTTAGTAAAAAGGTTGAATAGTTACAATACGATTTTATTGAGTTTGTTCAGGAATTAGGATATGAATTTATCAAACATAAGACGTAATGAGAAATATAAATATTGGAAAAAGTCCTCTTATTTTCTTTTCTAAAATCTCTAAAGGTAGTTCTCATTGTATTAAAATATCTCTTTTTCTTAAGAGTGAGTTGTCTTTTATATCTCCATGTCAAAGAGAAAAACATACGAGGGTTATTTAAATTCATATTATTTTAAGTATATTTAAATAGATTTATCTTAAATTCTAATACGTATTTTTGAATCTTAAATCCAATACATTTAACTAAATTTGTCTTTGATAATATATGAAATAATTAAATATGAAAATTTAAAAGCAAGGTGAATGTATATCATTTCATGTTATAAAGTGGTAAGTGGGCTAGACTTAGTAAGATAGAGTTAGGGTTAGACTCTTGCAAAGTTGAGTCAAGTTGACTAAATTGACTTACGTTCATGTCAAATTAAGTTGGTTCAAATCTAAGTCGAGTTAAATTGACCCAGATCTAGGTCGAGTTGAGTTTAACCAATTATAAGTCAAATCCAAGTCCAAACAAATCAATATAAGTCTAGGTCGAGCTAAGGTCAAATTGAGTTAGCTATGGCCAAAGTCAAGCTGAGTCAACTTAATCCTTAGTCAAGTTAAGTTGGGCCGAGTCTTGGTCAATTCAAGTTGGCCAAGGACTAAGTTAAACCAAGTATGCTCGAGTCCAAGTTGAACTAAGTCAACCCAAACATAGGTCAAGGCTAGTCAACCTAGACGAAGGTCAGGGTGAGTTTTCCCAACTGTAAGCTTAGGTGAGTCGACCATTGCTTGAATCAAGCCGAGTTGGCCCAGGTCCAAATAGAGATGAGTCGATCAAGGCCAATATCAGGTCAAAAGGAATAGGTCCAAGCCTAGGTTGAAATAACTCGATTTAATCCCTAGTCAAACCAAAATCAGTCTAGGCATAGGTTGAGGCAATTGGACCCCATTCGCTTGAGTTGGGATGAGACTATGTTCATTCTAGTTGGGGCCAACCCATGTTCAACCAAGTAGGGCTAAACCCATGTTGTTACTATTTCGATCAAGTCTAAGTCGAGCCTAGCTCGTTCAATACCACTTCAGACCCAACTCAGTAAAGACCAGATTGAGTTAGGCCCAAGTCGAGCTGAATCATGTTGTAAATATTATGACAGTTTGGTTGTACTAACTATGTTATTGTACTTCCACAATAGAGATTGCCGTACTAACTACATACTCAATATAACCAAACTACTATAATATTTACAATTTCATAACATGTGTAGCAAAGGAAAGCCTAACTAGCAAACTCTACACCTAGCCATCACATCCTTCATTTCACCTATCATCTTCTTTCAATAATTGAGGAAAACTTCAATTTCCTAAGGCAAGTTAAACATCGACATCGCAGACTCAATATCACCTAATAACTTTGAGACATCTTCATTAACTCCATCGACTAAGGTAACCAATTGGGAGAAGCATTTCTTCTAGTGCTCTATGATCCTATCCTATTCAGTCATGCACTAATCCATTTGAGCCAGTACCTCCAGATGTCTCTTCTCTAATTTTTCTTGCTGTTAACACTCTTTATCCATCTTCTCCTCATAAGTTGCCACTATTTCCTTCATTAGTTGTTCAACTTACTGATATTGATTTTTGAGTCGTGCAACCTCTTTAGTTTTTCATTCGTATCACTTTGAAGTTCTCCATACATATGACTTTTTTGGCACCCATGTGATGTTACACATTCGTTTCCCATATTCTCAATGTTAATTATGTATTGGCTGTACTAAGGTCTTGTTTGATTATGAAAACATAATCCTTATCGTCTCTTTGTTTTTTTAACATCTCTTCACACATTTGTGTTTTTTCCTCATTATCCTACCTAAGGTCTACATATTTGTGTCGGAGACTCTGGAGATCGTTAATTAGCTTAGCATTTTTTTTTAATTTCATCTTGTCCTTTTATTCTTTTAAAACTTTCATTTCCTTAATCTCAATATGTTATGGCTATTCTATAGGAATTGATTATGATTTGAAAGGCAATTTGACCACTTTAACTCTCTCCATAATTTATTGGAGATAAGATACCTTCTCATTAATTACCCACTGTTTTAGATCCTTTCTTGCACGAGTAACATCCCCAAGCACTCCTAATTTGGTGAAGCAACTCAATGGGGGATTCCCTCTTCATATTGTTATAACAATTTGGTTGTACTAATTAACATTCTTATTTTTTTTAATGCATTAAAGAATCACTTATTTTTAAAATACAATGTATCAATACCATTATCAAGGGGGTGTAAAAAATGTTATTCCGCCTTGTTTTTGGCCCACCAAAATCGGGTTGGGCCGGGTCAGACGAGTCCGACATTTGAAAACAGGTTGGGAGCTTGAACCTGCCTTGCAATGGGTGTGTTGGCTCGCCTTTTTTTTACACATTTAGGGTCAAAGTAGAGTCGAAACAGGGTTTAAGCAAGGTCCTCCTACCTGGATCACTCCACAATTGGCATCGTCGATGTCGCAGGCCCACTTAATCACCAACTACAACAGTGTCCTCCGCGTTGTTCTTGGCCACACACAAAACCTCTAGTGATGGCGTGTCACCACCGATAAAGCCACATAGAAGGAGAAGAAGAAATAATTGACGCAGAGGAAAAGGCTTTCTCTTACGCATAATAATGATACGCAATCTGCAATCCGCAAAAATTATGTGCAACCAGAAATCCCCTTTCACAAAATCATCACAACCAAAATTCCCTAATTCACAAAATTTCCAATTTGCAAAGTCCCCAAATCGTAAAATCCCTAATTCTAAAAATTCCTAATTGCTAACAAAATCAAAGAAGAGAAACAAACCTATGTGTGTCATCGTTATGGGGAAGTCGTCGTTGTGAAGAGTCATCGGAGTCACACTCGATCTGGGAGGAAAAAGGCGTTCTTCTCTATGTCACTGACGTGTGGTGGTTTTTGTTGGCGATGAAGAATGAATAAAGAAAATGGGAAAATTATTAAACTTAGTACATGTTGCGGGTTACAGCGGGTTGACTCGTCTTTTGGCTCGACAACCAGACACAGGCTGACATACCAGGAGGGTCAGACTTTTTCGGGCTGATGGATTCAAACATGTAAACCAACCCATTTTTTTCTTGTTGGATTAACGGGTCAACCCGTCAGACCTTATTCATTTTGATACCCTTACATTTATGATAATAAGTGTAAGGAGGTATTTTAACATATTTATAATAATAAGTGTAAGTAGGTATTTTAACATTTGTTACTTACATGGATAAGTATCAGTGAACTATGCTTTGAATGGATAGGTATTAGTCTTTGATATTTAATATATATCTTCGGAAAATGGAATAATTGTAAAGATTGATTATAATTAAAATTTGTCATACTTGCGTTTGACTCTTTAAATAAAGTGGAAAAGGTATTCCATGTTTAATTGTTTTATAATTTTGATGATGATATATTAACATGTGAATAAGAGATGATGTAACTACGAAATTTTTTTAAGCCAGGTGAATCATTTGACAACCTATTTTTAAGAATAAAATAATCGTTTAAAAAGTAAACATTTATATTTATAAATAATATTTAAAAGATAATATAAGATGGATATAAAAAGTTGTTGGGTGTCAAAATATCGTTCTTTAAATTGCAATTGTTTCATGCATTGACTTAAATAATTTAAATATATATATTACAATACATCCTTTAATGTTCAAAGAAAACTAATATAATTGTAGAAAAAAAATTATTATAAAAAACAATCTGCCAAAAAGTTTTTATATATACTATAATTTACTCATAAAGTAATGAAGGTAATATGGATGTTTTAATGCTCATTATATACTCTCTATCTGCATTTATTATTTAATACATGAACTTGAAAATTCCATTTAACTAAAATGTTAGCAATATGTATAAATAATGTTGGTAAATACTTAACATAAATTCGACCATATATACAAATAATGCAGATAAATACATGCACTGATTTCGATTTTTTGTTAGCCTGTATCTTCTTTGGATTCTGGCCCATGAAAAAAAAACTACGCGGTTTGTGATGCTTGGGCCATATTATTTTAAATTTGTCATGTTTTTAAGAAAATATTTTGTTAGGTCTATTTAAAGAATTTTTGTTTAAAAAAGGATTATTTTAAGAAAAAAAAATTACAATTTAATGCAACTACAATTGTAATTTAAAATCGTACACTTTAACAAATAAAAGATAAGACCAGCTATTTTTCTTATAATAACTTTCAAGAATTATAAAAAAAGTTAGATTAAAAGCTATTGTATAGTTTGATACCGACTGATCCAACCGATTTTTATGTAAAACATAGTTGCGTTTCGAAATTATTATTTGATGTGACAATAAAGTTGGCCTGATAAAATACTTTGTTATATAATGAAGTAAGTTTCTAACATTTTTCATGAATTCAAACACAAAAACTTATCATTTTATGATATTGAATTAAAATTAACATTTATTTTCTAAAAAATGGTTTTGTAAAATTGAATTGGCATAATTTTTTAACATTGTATTAGAGTAGCTCGAATTACGAGCGTTAAAATTTTGACTCATATTTATAAGTATAATTAAAGCCAAAAATATCATTCAAGAAGGAGAAAAATGAGAGTACAAACAATACAAAAAAATGATGAAAAAGGAAAAAAAAAAAAAAAAACATTGCAACTGATCCTTTGGTCTTATTCCACTTTGAGCATTTTCTCCTTTGTTTACTCTGTAAAAATCTTGTTATTAGCCTCCATTGTTCTTCCTTTTGGCATACACAATTCTCTTTCTGCTTTCCCTTCCTCATTGTTCATATGAAGTTGGTAATTTTCTCAACACTTGGGAAGATCACTTGGAGGAGGTAACAAAGATTCATTTGGTCCTTTACCATTGTCCACAACAAAAGCCATTTTCAATCCCCATGTTGTATGAATTTCCAAATGACAATGCATGAACCAGACACCTAACAAAACATAACACCATTTATCACACAATCCATAGCAATGAAAAAGAAAAAAAAAAAACTTTGAATCAAAATTAGGGTTTCATATAAGTAGCTTAGGTGATATGAGTAACACTGATAGCTTTACCAGGATTATCAGCTCTGAATCTGATAGCAGTCCACCCTCCAGCAGGAACTCCTACAGTATTTCTTTCCACAGGATCTACAAGGTTAAATTTCTTGGGGTCTTTGATGGGGTTAAAGTTCCCTTGTCCCCTACCAACAACAAAGAAATTGAAGCCATGGAGATGAATGGGATGATTCTCAGGTGTTATCATTCCAGTATCTTGCAAGACTAATTGAACTGTAGAGTTGTAAGCAAGTCTATATAGCCTTGTTCCATTCATGGTATTTAAATTGGATGGTTGTGTTCCTGTGAAGTTATAAACCACAGGAGGATTTCCAGGGAAATCATCAGTGAAAACTCCCTTAATTTTGAAGAAATGTGCTTGGAGAAGAGAGATTTTAGGCATCACAAAGGTGATGTTGTTGATGTCTGCTACCACTCTGCTGTTATTCACACATGTAGCACAAGGGTTGATACCAAGACTAACAGTGAAGAGCAAGTTGTGGTCAATCTTCAAAGGGACTCTGGCCGGATACTTTTTAGAGTTTAAGCTTCTGAGAGAATCAGTGAAAGTGGTAGCAAGAAGAGTGGAATTTGAGGGAGGAATGGAAGTGAGGGTGGTGAGGGTGGAACTAAGGGTTCCTGAATAGTGTAATGTTGCAGTGGCAGTGTTGTTGTCTACAGCAATAGGAGCATCCATGAAAGTAGAGGCTGCAACCAGGTATTTTCCAGCTGCATGTTTTGTTGTTAGAAGCACATTTGTGGTCTGCCCAGGTGCTATCACAATGGTATCAGTTTTGAAGGGTTTTGTGTAGACTGCATCAACTTCAACAACAGTGAGTTCATGGCCAGCAATTTTAAAGAAAAGCTCTTCATTGAGTGCAGCATTGATGATTCTTAGCAGGTAGGTGTTTCCTGGTTGAACATCCAACTTGAATCCTTCTGCACAACAGAGAAAGGTGTTGGTCAATTGCTTGTGAAAATTAAGGATCTGTTTAAGAAATTGCATTTTTGTTTTCAAACATGAAAAATGTTTGATTTTTTAGTTTTCCATTTTTTTATTTCCTTTACCTTGTGAAGCACAGCCTTGGACAGGTCCTGGATGACCATTGATTGTGTGGGCATCAGAGACATTTGGTGCCAAACCAGATTTCAAAGCTTCATTTATCACAGCCTCAGTATCTGATTTCCACCATTCACCTGAATCACAATCAAATATTGTGAGACCAAGCTATTTTCACATCCAAATTTCTTTTTACTTGCATTTAATATGTGTAGCATGAGAAGAAAAAAAGTATAGTGGAACTTACTTAGTATGATAACTTGTTCCATATTAGGTTTGGGAAAAGGGTAAGGAACCCCAAGCTTGGGTAGGATGACGAAGGCTCCATGGAGAGTGGCCCTAAGCCAGAGGATATGTGCATGCCACCAAAGTGTACCTCTCTGGCCTGTAAGTGTAAAGTTGTAGACATAGGCCTGGCCCGGTTGAATTGGGCATTGTGTTATGTATGCAGGCCCATCAGCCCAACCTGATCTCAATTGTCTCACCCCATGCCTGTTCAATTTTAATTCATTCAATAACCTCTAATAATAAACAGAGAGTGGAAGAAGAAAGTGTAGCACACTCACTCACCAGTGGATGCTAACATTGTATTTGACATGGTTGACCACCTTAATGAGAACAGTGTCATCTTCCCTTGCATAAATGGTGGGACCTGGGAACTTTCCATTTATGGTGACAATGGGTTTGGTTGAGCATAATCTTGTGGCATTCTTCACCACCACCTGTCAAGACCACCATCCATTTACTTTTCTGCAACAACTTTCTTGACCAATAATAACAAGGAAATAAAAAACTGCAACTGCAACTTCTACCAAATTTATGTACCTTCACTTGCTAAAAAGTTCACACTCAATTTGCTGTTTGGTAAAGGCATGTTGGCCACAATGTCACATAGGCTAAACTGAACTAGTTGGAAAGATTTTATGACTTGGCTTCACTTATCCTTTCTGGTTTGGTCAACTATACTCAAAACATATTCCATCTTTTTATGTCTTCACCAAAACATGTCTCAACTCTAAATATTACAGGTGATGTCTTAACTACTAGATATTATTAAACCATGGACCTAACTGTCATATCAACTGTTTTAAAAGAAAATGTCAATCCAGCAAATTAAATATTTCAATTAATTAAAACGAAGATTATTATCCCAAAAAAAAATCCAATAAATTTGACTCCATGTGAGTTTGTCTCTTCAGTTGATGAATATCCTGGACACCAGACCCAAGAGAGAAAGTTTTATCACCACACTTTTGTCAACAGAAAATTATGTATCAGAATAATCATTATTATCTTACAATTATATATATATATATATATATATATATATATATATATTTATATATTATAAAGAAGTTTCTTTTTTATTTTTCTTATAAACAACAAATTAATTTATTAAAATGTTGCTTAGATCCACTGCTAGCTAACAGTAATTTGTATTTATTTATAAATAAGAACGTTAATTGCACTACAAATCATTAGCTTGCACTTCTTTTTTTCACATCTTCAAATTTTGGTCCACCTAAGTTAGCTTACCAAAAATTTATAATTTCAGCAATTAAATCCCAGTTCATTAACATGCTCGACAAATTTTGTCAGAATTCAGACACAAAAAAACTTCAATAGTTTTAAGAAAAAACTGCTGTAACTTCTCGCATTCAAACGTTTGAGCTACATAGTAATTTAAAATTCAATTGAGTGGAAGAACAAAGGAAAAAAAAAACACAAAAGACACTGATCATCATATAGTTTCCAAAACATGTACATTTTCTTTTGCATGCATGGAGACAAATAGATCAATGAAAGTAAAACACATTAAAAAATAAGACGAGATTTGAACTTTCGACAAAACCAGCACGTTATATCTTGTCTTATTGTCGAATGTTATATGATCTATCAAACTTTAAACCTACTATATATGCTTTGCATGAGTATAACATTAACATGAGAAAATAATGCACCTACATTGAACTTGTAGTGGCGAACCAGAGCTTCAACAGATAGTGGAAGCAAGCAAGCTGCAAGCAATAACACGATTCGAATCCCAAACGCTGCCATAGCCACCCCTTTTGAGTTCTCTATTACAGTAGCTTCTCAGTCTTGAAGGCAGTGCAAGATAGAGAAGAAAGGACAACCTTATAAAGAGCTATACCCTCTGCTGTAATGTCCCTTTTAACAAGTTGGTAGAAGGAATACTTAAGAGTTAAGACGTAAGGTCCATATTATAAAGTACACAGAACTCAAAATAAAAAATGAGAAACCATATCCTTAAAAATTTCTGTTATTTTTTCCTTTTTCTTGCGTATTACATAAAGTCCTTATCCATCAACCAAGAACATCTTTTGAAGCTAAGGTAGTTTATTGAGTTTCTGGGGTAATGTCTATTTTCTGTTCCTTTCTACTGCAATGAGTGGTCGGACTCAGATGCTGGTTTGGTCCACCCATATAGGGTAATGTACAACGATTCTCAACAAACATGTGTACCAGTTTTCGAAATTGACATACATTTTCAACTTTACGGCATGACAAATAAAGAATATACATGTAATCCCTTAAGTGTACATAACGTAGCTTCTAGTTTGTCATTGCAAATTTCAGCAATTAGTTTTTTTAAAATGTGTATTTTTTTTTTTCTGGTATAAACCAGATACATCATACGTGTTTATATAAATAGTGATATAGTAAGTTTATCTTTTTAATATATAAGAATGTATGAATGTGATTGTTTAAATCCAGATCAGTTGATTAATGAAGTTTTGATTTGATGACCATATAAATAATTAATTTTCTTGAAAACCTAAGATATTTATTAAGATGAAGTTTATGTGTAATTATTGGGTTAACTAAAGAAAGGTATATTTCATTATTGGTGAACGATTGTTTTCAGCAACTGTTGAACAATGGCTTTCTTCCTCAAGGATAAAAGAAAAGAAGGTTTGAGGAATTGCTTTCTCGTTGATTTTCTTTTTATTTTTTCTCTTTTACATTTACCTCTGAAATCTTTTTCATTTATCACTCTCCTTTGCGGTTTTACCTACCATCATTAACACATTTTTCAACAACTTTTTTATAAAGTTTACAGGTTTGGATTTATATTGGTTGAGACTACCATATTTAAATGTGAAAAATATGTTTTTATCTTTGTAAGGTATTAGTAAGAAAAACCACTTATAATATGACTTTAAGATGTTAGAGAAAATTGTGAGAATTTAATTAGAAAATATTTTTTCTTTATCTTCTCCACGAACCCAACGCTAAAAAGAAAAAACAGATAACATCATGCCTGATGTCTCCTTCGTTGCATAAACTTATCGATAAACTACTCATTAAAAAAATAATAACATAAAATAATGTAATTACAGAAGTTTATTCATTACTAGAAACTTTTATATTTTTGTTGAATTTTTTTTTTGTAAATTTATTATAAAATTTTACAATAAAAGATTTTATTTGTTATTTTTTCTACAAATTTTAATTGGTAAGATAATTGTTTTTCATGAGTAATTATTTTTTATAAAATTATAAAATTTAAAAGTGTTTTCTATAAGGTTTTTTTTTTTTTTAAACATTTTTAACAAAATATTTTCCAAAAAAGAAGTTGGTAGTAAATTTTTTCAAACCCTTATTTATAGTAAAATTTTCAAGGGTTTCTAAGAAAAAAATTTCAGAAGAAAATTAATTGAAAATATGTATCAATGAAGTTTGTGTTTTCAATCTATGATCATGAAACTCTAAAACTATTTTAATCCATGGACTTTTTCTTATGCAGATCTTCTTTTGTAAGGTATTTCTTCCTCCACCTTTTTTTTTCTACAACTCCAAAAACCTTAATCCTCAGAATACCCTTAACTAAAATTAGGGAGGGTTTATCCCTGCATCTCCAAAGAGTTCTACTGCACTTCCAAAACAATTTAAATTTCCTATAATACCCCTCTGAACCCTTTGACTATTAAGCGATAAAAGTTAAAAAAGATTTTTCGGTAAAATCCTTAACCGGCTTTCGAAATCCGGTAAAATCCTTAACCGGCTTTCGAAATCCGGTAAAATCCTTAACCGGCTTTTGAAACCCGATAAAATTCTTAACTAGCTTTTCGAAATCCGGTAAAATCCTTAATCGACTTTCGAAATCCGGTAAAAGATTTATTTTCAATTAGATTAATATTACTAAGTTGTTGTTTTGTTGTAATATATTTTATTAATATTTGTTATTTTTTTAGTTATGAACTTGAGTTTTTTATTTATTTTTATTTATTATTTTTTGTTTTAATTTGTTATTTTTTTATTCATTTTATTACTTTATTGTTTTATAAATTTTGTTATTTGCAATTTTTTTTATTCATTATTTTCTACACTTTTCTTAAAGTTTTATTTATTTGATGAATGAGTTTTTTATTTGTTTATTTGTAAGTTTTATATATTTGAAATAAATACAAAGAATTTTAAAATCAAAAAATAAGTAAAGCAAAATAAAAATCGGATTTCCATTTTCAGTTTGTATAAAATAAAATCATTGATTATCGTTACGGCTAGAAGTCGGTTTGTATTAAAAACAATTTCAAAATAAAAATTAAAGACTTCACGAAATTCTTAATTTTTAAAAGTTTGGAAAACAAATATATAAATTAAATAAATATAAAATAATTACAAAAAATATAAAAAAGTTAAAAATTTAAAAATTGAAAAGATTTATTATAACATTATGACTATCGAAACCCGTAACAAGATAAAACGGATATCCAAATCCGTTTTCTGGAAATAAATACAAAGCATTTCAAAATTTAAAGAAAAATTAAAAAAATAAGTATGAAGTTAAAATATAAAAAATATAAAATTAAATAATTAATACATAAATTATAAAATAATTGAAGTTAAATTTTATAAACAAATCAAATAAAAAAATAAGAAAATTAAAATCACCAACATTATTACGAATGTCGCTTGTAAAAAAAATTGATTTAGACAATTTCATAACCGGATTTTGAATGCCGGTATACAAAGAAAATTAATTTCGAATTTCGTTAAATCACTTAACCGAACTTCAAATGCTGGTTCACAATTTCAAATCTGTTTGACACTATTCACCCGGATTTTGAAAGCTGGTTAAAGATTTTACCGGATTTCGAAAGCTGGTTAAGGATTTTACCGGATTTCGAAAGCCGGTTAAGAATTTTACCGGATTTCGAAAGTCGGTTAAGAATTTTTTTTAACTTTTACCGCTTAATAGTCAAAGGATTCAGAGGGGTATTATAGAAAATTTAAATTCTTTTAGAGGTGTAGTAGAACTCTTTGGAGGTGTAGGGAGAAACCCTCAAAATTAGGTTTAAGCCTTTGACCTTAACCCATTTACCCACGTCAACACTTCACCTCCTCATCCCTCGCAGAGTTCCCATTTTTTCAGCACCTCCACATTCAAGCTTGTGTAGGATAGTTTGGGAAGTATAAATTTTATGTGGTGCAGAAATAAAATCAGGGAGGTGCAGGAATAAACACCCCTTTTATCTTATAAACTTTTTGGTAAAAATATTTTTTTTTTCAATTTTTGTCAAGTTTTATCAGATCAGTCCTAATTTTTTTTCCGTACTCAAATAAGTCCTAATTTTCATTAATTTTATTCAATTTGGTCATTTTTTGCTAACACTATTTAAATCATTAACACAAATGAACATTGACTTTCACGTGTCACTTCGTGATTTTTTTTATTTAATTTTTTTAAATGTCCACATGTCAACCCAATAGTGTGTCACGTGTCAAAGTCAATGTTTTATATTCAATTTGGTTCCTATATTCGTTAATTTTGTTCAATTTAATCCCAAATTTTGTTAACATGTACCAATTTTGTCTCTCTCCAAATTGAAACTAAATTTAATTTTTATACTAAAATTTACATTTTTTATTAAATGTTTTTATAAAATATATTAAAATTCACATCATTATAACTTTTATATAAAAATTAAATTTGGTCTCATATTTGATAGGGATAAAATGGTCAATTTTAAACAAAATTGTGACTAAATTGAACAAAAATAATAAATATAGGGACCAAATTGAATATAAAACATTGACTTTAACACGTGTACGTTGCTGGATTGACACGTGAGTATTTAAAAAAAATTAAAAATAAATAAAAAAACCACGAAGTGACACGTGACAGTCATTGTTCATGATCGTTAATGATTTAAACAGTATTAACAAAAAATGACCAAATTGAACAAAATTGACAAAAATTATGACTCATTTGTACACAACAAAAAAATTAGAAATGATCTAACAAAACTTGACAAAAATTGGGACAAAAAAATATTTTAACCTTTTTATCCTCACCTATATGAGTTAGGATCAAATTACGTCGGATATCAAATTCACACCTCTATTTATATCTTAAGATTTTTATAAATTATATTTCTATAAAGGTTGGTTTGCCAAAAAACACTACTAGAAAACTTGTATTTTTTATTAATTTTGTTTTAATTTTTTTTTCATAGAAAACATTTATAAATTTTCTTATAAAAAAAGAAATTGCAAAAAATTCTACCAATTTTTTTGCAAAATGCATTATATAAAACATTTTTTACAAAAAAATTTATAAAAGATACTTATAAATTTTATAATTTCGTAGAAAATAATTATTCATAAAGGAATTACCTGTCGATTAAATTTTTTATAAAAAATAAAAAAAATATTTTCTTGTAAATTTTTTTAACAAATTTATTAAAATAATATATCATATGAAATATAGTGATGAAATAAATGAAATTCTTTTTAAAAAGTTAAGGATTGCATTGTTTATTATTATTATAAACATTTTATTTTTCTATATTTAGATAAATTGAACTATAATATTTTTTAGGTTTAAATAATGATTTGGTCATAGTATTCGTTTAGCTTTTTCAATTTGCTCATACTTTTTTTTACAATTTGATGGTAATATTTGTCAATTTAATTCAAATTGATCCTTTTCGTTAACACTATTACAATAGTTAACGAATTGTGAACGAGAACTTGTGTCATTTTGTGATTTTTTAAAATTTTTAATTTTTAATTTTTTTTTAAAATTATTATTTTGTATTTAGAAAAACGTCCACATGTCAAGCTTATATCATGCCACATGTCATTTTTGTAATTTTCTTTGATTTTTTTAAATTATTTTATTTTTAAAAAAATGTTCACATGTCAAGCTAATATCATGCAACGTGTCAAGATCAGTATTTATATTTAATTAATATTCGTTATTATTGTTCAATTTAGTCCTAATTTTTTTTAAATTGAGCAATTTTGTCTCTCTTCAAATTGGACAAAATTTAATTTTTATATAAATGTTGGACTGATATTCTTATTAAAATTCATATTTTTATTAAATGTTTTAATTTAGAGTTAGAGTTGGTTTAAAACTAAAATGAAAAAAATTTAAAAGTAGGGAATAACACAATTAATTTAAAATCTTAAGAAGTTAAAATTACTTAATATAGAGAATAACATCATTAATTTTAAATTTTAAGAAGTTAAAAATAACATAAAATATTAAAATTAAAAATAATATGAAGTATTTTTAACCTCTTAAAATTTTAAATTAATGGTGTTATTGTCTACTTTGAAATTTTTTGTTTTAATTTTAAACCAACTCTAACTCTAAATTAAAAATATTTAATAAAGATATGCATTTTAATAAAAATATCCATATAACATTTATATACAAATTAAATTTTGTCTCAAGTTGGAGAGGAACAAAAATGCTAAATTTTAAAAAAAAATTAAGACCAAATAAAAAAAAGAATATTAAGACCAAATTGAATATAAAAAACTGACTCTACATGTGACATGACACGGAGAAGTTAAAAAAAAATCACAAAATGACACATGTCAATGGATATTTTTTTAAATAATAAAATTATTATTTTTAAAAATATTAAAAAAATTATAAAATTATAAAATGACAGTGACAATTACCGTTCCAATCTGTTAACTATTTTAACCGTATTAGAAAAAATAACTAAATTAAATAAAATTAACAAATATTGAAACTAAATTGAAAAAAGAAAAGTAGGGCCAAATTAAAAAGAAACTGAATAAATATTATGACCAAAATCATCAGTTTAAATCATTAGTTAAGCCTATTTTTTATTTTCCAGAGAAAGAAAAATATATTTCTCAAAATAAAAAGGAATTGGTCTCAAACTTCAATTAAAATTAAAATTAAAAATTAAAATATTATTTCAGGAATACAATGCACAAAAGTGCATAACATTACAAACCAACAAACATGCTCTTCAAATATAAAAGTGGGGATAAGATATGTGGTATGGGTCAGGAATTATAACAAATTCAGCGGCCGTTGTGATTTTCCTAGGGTTATGGGTTCACATTATCAAGAATAACTAATTTGATTAATCATGCACTTAACTTTTGTCATTTTATCTTTATAAATAACTATATTTTATTCTTTAAAATGTAAGTTTACAATTCATAAATTTAAATTATTTAAAAAAAAACATATGATGATGTACATGTACATGTAAATAGACATCAATGGTAAGTCAGTAATTTCAGTATATAATAGTTTCATGTATTAATAGTAAAGATAATTAAAATACTTTTGTTTCATATATTAATAGTAAAGATAATAGTAAACAAAAATACTTTTGTTTCGTATTTTTTTTTAAATAAATTTGTAACAGAAATCTAAAGTACGCAAAATTTCAAATATAGTATTAATTCTAACGATATTATTTCAAAATATTTAAAATCAAAATATTAGTCTCCAAATGGTAATGATGATTAAATAATTTTTCAAAATTTTAAATTATGAATATTAAATTTGTTTAATTTATAATTTTATCTTTTATTTAAGTTTATGATCTGTTTGACCATTATATTAGATTTCACTTAATTGATACTCTATTTTTGTAATATGGGATTAATCTTATTTGAAAGTGTTACATGTAAAAATTTAAATCTGTTTATTTCAAAATTTGGATCATCTTCTACCTTTGATTATCTCTGACTTTAATACGTAATACATTGATAACTCAGATTTTAACACGTTCTACATCCAAATTTTAATACATGTCAGATCCAAATTTTAATATATAACACTTCTAAAATGCATTAACACAAATTTAATGAAAAAAATTACACTGAATTTTTTTCTTTTACAAAAATTAGGAGAGTCTTTTAAAAATTTAATATCAAAAACTTAATTGAATTAAAAAAATATAGTACCAAAATGAATCAAAATCAAATATCTAAATGTAGAAATCAAATTACTAGTTAATCTATTAAATTTAAAAAATCATTATCAAAATTAAACAAAATCCAATTAGAATAAAAATAAACAAATTGATATAAAAAACACATCTATATAATAAATGTGTCACTTATATATATTCATCTTTATACTCTCTAGTAGAGATTCGCACCCAACCACCTCCATATTTTCATAGGCTTTGCCACATTTTTTAAAATAGAATACTAAAAAAAATTTACATTAAAATATCATATATAACTTTAAAATTTAGAATAATGAGTTGTTTTTATTCTTACATATTCATTTTTGTTTAACGTAAACTTTCAAATTCACTTAACTTCGTAATAGTATCTCTCTATATATAATTTGAAATATTTTTTAAGAGAATACTATTATACCAATATTTTTCTCATAATTATCATATATATATATGATAATATTTTAGTTGTTATTACTTTTGTTATTATATAATTAAATTAAATTTGAAAATACATATTACTTTTTTTATTTTACAAAATATTAAATTTATATAATTTTACAAAATGACTAATTTAATGATAAAAATGTTAACATAATAATCTCCAACAACCTTTATGGATTTCCTAAAAGCAAAAAGAAGCATAGAGTGGAAAGCAAAAAGAGACCCAACTCTGCCCCTAAATTTATGTATTAATTAAATTTATTCCCACATGATTGTATCACTATTTGAGTTGAATCCAATAAGAGTTTAAAATGAATTATTCCTATGACCTACCCAAGTTCATGCTAACAAAGAATATTCAGAGTCTTCTTCTACAAGCATGTGGCCACAGCTTTGTTTGAAGTTTGAGTCTTGTACACATTGTTTTGTTGTCACATGTTGCCTTGTTGTTTTCAAAGTGACGTGTTATCTGTTACTAGCTGAAATTGAAAGTTGAAACCAACCATGTTCACATTAATATCAGTTATAGTGATATTAATAAGTAAATATATTATATACATATATATAAGACATCCACATCCATATACATATGACAAACAAACGTCAAATTATATTTACATTTATCGTCTTTCAAGTCAAAATCATATCCACATCCTATCTTAATCTTACTAATAAAACTTCAAGTTTCTCATAATTTTAATGATATGATAGTGATGCAATTTTTTAAATAGATGTTCTTTTCTTTATGTTTGAAATAAAGTGACATTCACACCTTTTTTTTTCATTTATAAACAATGTATTAATTAAAATTAAAAGAAAAGTGTATGAAAATTAAAAATTAAAAATATAAAACTTACAGGGAAAAAGTTGAATAATTTAACTATAAGAATGGTTACATTATATATTTTTAAAGTTTTCTTTAATAGTATTTACACATTATGAAACTATTCATGTAATGTAAGTATGTTTAAATTTGTGTAAACTTAGTCTAAACCTTAAAAACTCGTTATATAATATTGAAAACAAAATAAAGTTATTATAAAAAATGACATTACGGGGATGATTAGTGACCTCTTATACTATTAATACGGTTCATATTTTCTTTTTTTATTTATAACTATTGAAACCATATATACATATAATGATAAGTAAATAACTACAATTATAAATTTTACAATTATTTATTCATTTTATATTAAAATAATATTTTCTAAAAAATATAATTTGTTATTATATTTTTATAAGAGAATTTCAAATTTACTAAAACATTAATTTTTATAATATATTTAACATGTAATAATAACATAATTCAAGTTTTTGTTTATAGATATAATAATATTCATATTTGTTACTGTTTTAATTTTAAATTTTTGTAATTATTATTTAAATTTAATTAATATGGTATTTTTATGTAAAATAAGGAATATGACATTACTATTGACTTCATACCTTTTATGATCTTAGCATTTATAATAATAATTTAATATTTTTTATTAATACCAGTCTAAAAAAATCACATTGATTCCTTTTAATAATTATTAAGAACATGTTGAATAAAAAAATATATTACATAATTACTATAAAGGCAAGAATCAAAAGAGATATTAAAAAAAAGTGGATATCTTTTATTAATAGCATAAAATATGAAAATGTTTGATAAAAAAACTAGAAAAAAAATGTGATTATCATTTTTATTAAAAATGCAAGAAAAATACATAAACACCTATTTTAAAACTAGAGGAAACACAAGTACTCGTGCAAATTCTCCTTTTTTAAATCACACGAAAATCATATATGTTTATGTTTTACTTTTATATTTCTATTGACTGAGAACATTAGTTTCCATAATTGTTAACCACCTGTGTTTGTCAATGATGTATATGAGAATATGAATCTTAATGATTTATATTCCAAAGTAATTATTATGGCCACGAGTATTTTTCTTTTAAAAAAGATAACTTTTTACGAACAGTAATGGGAATGCTTATCCAAAAGAAACTTTTTTTTTTTCCCTCAAATTGCTAGCCATTTTTTCTTTGGAGAAGCAAACATTTTGATAATAATATAAACAATAATGGGAATTTTGCTTTGGCTTCTAACACCGTTGCTGTGTGTTCCCACGGAATCTCATCCACATAACGCTTCCCTAGTCAAAATAGAAACCAATTTCCATTTTTCATAACAGATCTGAGATATTATTTGTTGTAGAACAGTTACGCTTGACTCAGCAATAAAAAGTCAAGCTCACAGAAATGGCGAATTTAAGATCCTACTTTGCCTAATTTTTCGCTGCAGAGAACTATGATCTAGCAGCTGAAAGAGGGTAAATCCTAAAATCACATGTTAAAGATTTTTTTTTTCATCTTTTTTTTAGTCACATCACACGTGAGACAAGTCAACAGTCTCCAGCAGATTACTTTGTGGCCTATATCTGATGAGGAATAATAGCAATACTCTTAGATACTGATTAACAGAAGTTAAATATTATAAATTGTGTAAATCTCATTTTTTTATTTACTTTTATATGATTTTTAATAGATTTTAACTAACGGTAAAAACAAGAAGACGTGTCACAGGGTGTGTAACCTATCTTTGCTCCATCAAAGTATATATACACATTGTTCTTCAGTATGGTTTGCCCAATGATGGATGATGCTTGATAAAGTTGCCAACTTTTAAGGTTGGAGATGCGCTTCTTTGATTCCGTGCCTTTTGCTTTTGAATTCTGATCTGGGGTTTATCATTATGAGATTTTATCAGCGGTTTGCAGTCAAATTTAAAGTCTTTTTTGTTTTTGTTGTTCTTTTCTTTTAACTTCTACTGATTTATGGATTCGTGTAATTGGAATCTTGAAACTTTCTGTTATTCTTGAATAGAGTGCTCTGTTTTTGAAGTGATTGAATATAACCGAACATTAGAATCAAAAACTGGTTTCTGGAACCTTTTGAGGGAAAGACCAGCAAAGTGTTGAGGCGCAGTTATAACTGAGATTTCTCAAAGAAGTGTCTTTTTCTTTAATTTGAGTTCAATTTTGACCTTTGTTTGTAATTTGTTATTGTTATTCTCCGTTGTTGCTGTTTCAGTTTGTGAATTTCTGTGCTGGTTGGTTGGTTGCAATTGCAAGCGAATAGTGTGGACGAGTGTTGAACCACAATGGCAGAGGATGATATATACACCAAAGATGGAACAGTGGATCACCGTGGAAACCCAGCTAATAAAAAGGAAACTGGAACCTGGAGAGCCTGCCCCTTTATCTTAGGTATTTTTTGGTGTTTGTTTAAGTCCTAGGTGGGATGACATGTGTTTGAATTATGTTGTGTGTGAAATATTTATTTATCATTTTAAGATTCCATTCACAGGAAATGAATGCTGTGAGAGATTGGCTTATTATGGGATGAGCACAAACCTGGTGCTTTATTTTAAGAATCGGCTACATCAGCACAGTGCTACTGCTTCTAACAATGTCTCTAATTGGAGTGGAACATGCTATATCACACCATTGATCGGTGCATTCTTGGCTGATTCCTACCTCGGAAGATATTGGACAATCGCAATTTTCTCAATAATATATGCTATTGTGAGTATGGTCACTTCAACCTGTCTTTACTGGGAAACTTTATTACATGGTCCAGGACTATCATGATCTAGACCAGTTTTCATATGATATGTAATTAAGTTCTATTGATTGTATCTTGTAAATTGAAAATTTTGATTATGTGTTTGGTAGAAATTGGTCGAACCATAGACATATGATGGTTCTAAATCATGTAATAGTTTCTCCCAAACCAGACACCGCATAGAAACTTCAAATAATTTTAGATGCAATTTTATAGCTTTTTACTCTTATGTTTCAAACTTCTTTTATGTCAAAACTAATCAGAATATCACAATAATAAAATATAAACTTTGCTGTTGTACTGCATATATATCTCAACATATTCATATTTCCTTGATCCCCACTACAGCCGCACACAAATGTTTAATAGTTTATTCTGTGAAGTCATTCAACATTAAAGTTTACAATGGTGTGAAAACTGGTCTAACTTTTTTATGAATCTGTGTTGTAGTCTGTTAAACAACATCTAATAAAAGGTAATCTTGTTGATGTATAATAGGGAATGACACTGTTGACATTATCTGCATCAGTTCCTGGCATTAAACCAACATGTCATGGAGGCGAAAAGTGTCATGCTACTACTCTTGAGAGTGCAATCTGCTTCCTAGCTCTTTACCTTATTGCTCTTGGCACTGGAGGGATTAAGCCTTGTGTCTCATCCTATGGAGCAGATCAGTTTGATGACACTGACCCGGTTGAGAAGGAACACAAGAGTTCTTTCTTCAATTGGTTCTATTTCTCAATCAACATCGGTGCTCTTATTGCTTCTTCTCTGTTAGTCTGGATACAAGACAATGTGGGTTGGGGATGGGGCTTTGGAATTCCTGCTGTAACCATGGCCATTGCTGTGGTGAGTTTCTTTTCAGGCACTAGATTGTACAGGAATCAGAAGCCTGGAGGCAGCGCCCTCACTAGAATCTGTCAGGTCATATCAGCATCCACAAGAAAGTACCATGTTCAAGTACCTTCTGACAACTCTCTTCTATATGAGACTAATGATGGTGAATCTGCTATAAAAGGAAGCCGAAAGCTTGATCACACAAATGAGTTAAGGTAAATTAAGCAATAGCAGCAAATTTCTAGACAACCAAGTAGTTCCTTTTTGCTTACTCATAATCAGAAGCAATTTTGATGTCACACTTGCATTATATGGTATACAAGGCAAACCTTCAGTCCAAATTCATGCCATTTAACTTGAAATCATATTACAATATGACAATCTTATGATCAACCAGTTTTGCAATTGTTCCCTAAGAAGTTGAAAACATTATCCTTGCAAGTGTTTCCTTTAGATGCTATATCTTTAAGTGTTTCTGATGCTGTTCTTTAATCTGATATGAGCAAAAATTAGATTTGATTTGATACACTTTTCTTATTCTGTGTAATAGGTTTTTGGACAAAGCAGCAGTGGTTGCACAATCAGATAAAGTGAGAGAATCACCAAACCCTTGGAGACTTTGCACTGTAACTCAAGTGGAAGAACTAAAATCCGTTTTGAGATTACTTCCTGTATGGGCAACTGGAATCATATTTTCCACAGTGTATGGTCAGATGAGCACCTTATTTGTGTTGCAAGGGCAAACCATGAATACTCATGTTGGGAACTCCAGTTTCAAAATCCCACCAGCTTCCCTTTCCATCTTTGACACCCTCAGTGTCATATTTTGGGTGCCAGTGTATGACAGGATCATTGTGCCAGTTGCAAGAAAGTTCACAGGGCACAAAAATGGCCTAACTCAGCTCCAGAGAATGGGAGTTGGCCTCTTCATATCCATATTTTCCATGGTAGCTGCAGCAATATTGGAGCTCATAAGGCTCAAAATGGTGAGAAAGCACAACTACTATCAACTTGAGGAGATACCAATGACAATATTTTGGCAGGTTCCTCAGTATTTTGTCATAGGTTGTGCAGAAGTGTTCTATTTCATTGGTCAGTTGGAGTTCTTCTATGAGCAAGCCCCTGATGCTATGAGAAGTTTTTGTTCTGCTCTATCACTCCTCACAGTGGCTCTTGGACAGTACTTGAGCTCTCTGCTTGTGACAATTGTGACAAAGATTAGTACTAGGAATGGAAGTCCAGGGTGGATACCCGACAACCTAAACTATGGTCATATAGATTATTTCTATTGGCTATTGACACTGCTAAGTGTTCTCAACTTGATAGCATTCCTTATAGTGTCCATGTTTTATACTTACAAAAGACCAGTGGGAACTCTGCGCTGAAAACTTCGTCTAAGTGTTGTACATTGGAAGTAGTTTCATTTCATTATACATCACATTGCAAGTTTCCTTCACTACTAGTCTTCTTCTTTGCCAACACTGTTGGATATCACCAATTTTATTTTCACACTGTAATCTCTGTCAAATCCTTTCAGCTTTTCAAAATTCTGTAAAACTGTTATTATCGCCACTGCTTTAAGAAGATTGCGTTCTGTAAACATTCTCGTCGTTTTTGTGACCTTTACTTTTTTTTTTTTACTTTTTCGTATGTAAAATCCTCACCTTATAATATAAGATATAAGATAATTTTGTAAAATTGAATTAAGATATAAATTGATTTTGGAAAATTGAATTTACTTTAAAGTTTACGATATCTAACATAACATGCAACCTCTAAGTTAACAATCACTGATCTGTTTTGAAATCGAAGGATATAAAATTTTACAATATAACACATTTTTATTCTATTCAAATTTTAATATTTTTCCTATTTTTAGAGTGAACTTAAGAACTAGAGATTTTTACCCATTCTTATTCTCATATAATCCTCGTCATTGAATTATAATACAAATTAAATTATTATTTATTATTTATTATTTAGTATAATCTATATCTAATTATCAAATAGGAGAAACGCAAGTTATAACCATAAAGTGTAAATTTAAAATTTAAAGAAAAATGAATGTGAAAGAATCTATTTAAAACTTAATTCAAATTGTATGTTTATAATTAAATGAACTAAATTTTAAGGAAATGTATGCTCATAATTTTGTGAATCAAACTTTATGAATTAAGTTTCCATTGACAAAGAATAGAAAACACAATAAAAAGAAGAAAATGATAAAAGAATAGAAAAAGAAAATATAAACGTATTTAGGTTTTATATATATATATATATATATATATATATATATATATATATATATATATATATATATATATATAAGTAAGATTATTTGAAATGATAATTAAAAAGTATGTTTAACATACAAACTTGATGATAAAGTTGAAAATATTAAACATAACTCTAGATTTAGAATTTTAATTTTAAAATATGAAATTTATTGTTGAAGGAAAAATTGTTACAGATGACATTAGCAGTCCATTATCAAAGACCAAGTGAGTCGAAAATAAAAATTGTGAAATTCAATTAATAAAAATTGTAATCATCTTTTAAAAATTATCAATACTTTTGCACTATTTTCTAGGTCGTTATAAATTATATTATAAAATAAAAAATTTACCCATTCTTAAATTATATTTTAGTTTGTTTTTCTTTCAAATATAATTTAATTTCAATATTTGATTTAATAATTTTACTCAGATTTTAATTTTAACTTTTGATGTTTAACTTTTCCTCCTTTTTAAGAAAATATATTTTATTTCTTTTAATTTTTCTTCTCTTTTTAAGATAAAAACAAAATAAACTATAAAATTTCTCGAAATTCGGTCTTCCGGATTTGGAGATTTCTTTTTTCAAAATATGTTATTTTAAGAAAAAAAAAATCAAATTTCGACGTGTTTAGTTGTTTGTATTAGATTCATTGTTATATGAAGTTGTCAACCACACCTAAGTATCTTCGTTGTCAGGTTTTGATTCTGAAAGTTACCCTCGACAAATAAACACCCCAAATCGGCACATTCATCAAAATTTAACTATTACAATGTTCCGTAAGCTTTTTCGGGACTCCAAAACAGGTACTTTTTTATGTTGTATTAAGTTTGCAATTTCACTCGAACCCAGGTTTTGCTCGTCAGCTGTTTGATGAAATGTTTGAAACAGAAACTCAAACTTGTCTTTTTGTTACATTGCATATTCTTTATATACTTATCTTCGACTGCAGGTTTTCATCTGCTTAGTTCAATGAATTCCAAGAAATACCTAAAAAACATTGGATTGGAAAGAGAAGACTACTACTTTTTGAAACATGTTGGGAAGGGCTTGCTTTGCACCTATGCTGTGCTTGGGGCTCTGTGGCTCTACACTGAGAAGAATTCCTCACTGGGGTGGGGGAAACTGAAGCCAAGGCTGAAGGAGCACGAAGAAGCATTGAAGGATTTCATAGGCAAAGGAAGGATGATTGGAGACGCTGTTAGTCCAAAAGGGATGAGTGAGAGTGATAAGGATGGGAACTATAACAACCAGAAGGAGACGCAGAACAAGAATTTTGATGAGGAAGCTCAGAAGCTGTGGTTGAGACTGAAGCATGAGGTCGCAACTGAACTAAAGCAGAAGGGTTTTGATGTTGAATAACTGTACGCTTTACACTTAATGAATGCCAGTGTCATTCCCATGATACATGACCTGATTGTGAGGCTGTAGTTGTAGTACATGTTAGGAATCTTATGTATGCTACATGGTAAATAAGTAAGTAGCATTTTGCTGTGTGAAGTATTTGATAAAAACCTGAATGATGATAAAAGGAAGGAATGATCAGTCTGCTTGCTCTTTGTTGAATAACCAGGACACTCTTCCATTACCCAACAACTGAAGTGCTCGTTTGATTGAAGTCTGAAAACTCCTTTTGATCTTTCTTCTCAGTTCAAAATTATTTAATGTTTCGGGGTAGGGACCAAGAGCCTACTGAAAGAATTCCTTCACTTCGTGATACCTTCCTCCTCTCCAATGACTTCAGCCAAATCCACTCCTTAGCTCGATCGGTTGGGATGACGATCGGGGTACCTGTCTAAAATACTCCGATGCTTAAGTCAGAAGGGACCGATCGGGGTGTCAGATTATCCGTTGTAATAAATGCGCAATTAAGATCCTTACCAACTTACCTTTGGGTCCTATTTATAGCTTTTGGCATGGGCCTGTAATTAGGGTTTCTTAATCACGGCCTAATGATCCCTTAATGACGATTATCGACTCGTTTAACCGATAATCGTTGGCTTAAGTTATATGACCGTGCGACCGATGGTCGCTTGGCTGGGTTAAATGACGATGTTTTCGACAAGCTAGTAATGCGTTTTACCGATCGACCGTCTTGTGTTTTTATGAGGTCTGTCGCTGTTGTTTTACCGGTTAACCGATGGACTCTAGAGGTCAGAGGGTCCATCGTTGCTGTTGCACCGATGGACCGATGGACCCTTGAGACAAGAAGGTCCACCGCTGTTAATTTACTGATGGACCGATGGGCGTTCAAGGCTGGAGGGTCCACCGCTACTGTTCTACCGATGAACCGATGGACTCTAGAGGTCAGATAGTCCATCGTTGCTGTTGTACCGATGGACCGATGGACTCTAGAGGTCAGAGGGTCCATCGTTGCTGTTGTACCGATGGACCGATGGACCCTTGAGACGAGAAGGTCCACCGCTGTTGTTATACCGATGAACCGATGGGCATGGGTACAATTAAATCCTTATGTTCGACCGTCTGACCGATGGTCCTTTAATGATGCTACATGGTTGTTCGCTTACCCGTGAGACCGATGATCCCCTGGGGGTCAGTAATGGCCGATTGACCGATTGGACATACTGTACACAAGCCCCCCAGCCTCGAGCGATAGGAATGAAGCGAAGAGGTTTTATCCAGACCGTGGTGCCGATTGACCGCTGGCGTTTCTCAACGGTTACATTGCCTCGTGGAGCGTGCCTGGCAGTTATGATCTGAAGCGTCGCGAAGCTGGGACCGTCGATCCGAATGTGATCGTAGGGTCCTGGGGCTGCCACGTGTCACATGGTCCCCCCTATAAATAGGTTTGTGTGGCTGTCGTTATTTTCACGCTTTCCTTTCTCTTTCTAGCCGAGCTTCCGATCGTTTTTCTCTATCTGCAGGTAAAAATGTCTTCAAGCGCATCGGGTTCAGAGGGTTTGTCAGGTGGAGCGGTCAGGTATTCTGGGGGCGCTGGGTCAGTTTCTGCCTTGTTTGAGTCGTCTGAGTCGGGAACTTCGCTCGGGGGAGTGTCGAGCGGCACGAGTTCCCTAATTCTCCTAAGCGGCAGTTCTGAGGCCGAGCCCCCGGTCGCGGAGGCGGTGGAGCAGGTCGCTGCTTCTGACGAAAGCGGGGACATCATCGGGATCGACGTTGGCGACGAAGGGGACGAAGTCAATTTGCCGAAAATGTCGGGATATGATTGGGCCCCCTATGAGCCGCGTACGCTCGCGACAAGGTTTCGCTGGGGGAACGACCTGGGGGATCTGGTCGAGCGGACCAGAATATTCAGCGAGGAGGTAGAGGATGGGCACCTTCGGGTCAAGATATGCGCCGGCAACGAGAGAGTGTGCCACGGGAAGGGAGAGGCGAAGCTAGACTTCTTCTTCGTGTATGCTTGCCTTTTCCATGATCTAGGTTTGAACGTGCCGTTTGCCGACTGGCAGATGGCAGTCCTCCGCCAGATCCAGTGTGCACCGACGCAAATCCACCCGAACGCATGAGCGTTTATGCAGGCGTTCGACGTCCTTTGCCGAGCGGCCGGCCTGACGCCCACCATGTCTTTGTTCCTTCATTTCTATAAGACGCGGCCGACGGCGTCTAAGGGTTGGGTTTCGTTCCTCGGGGCGAACAAGAGCTTGTTCACCCTCTATCTTGCCTCCTACAAGGGTTTCAAGACCGGATTTTT